>ERZ1292625.82-Hain-H41-01um-R1-82-length-168149-cov-13_pt2 | contig 138108 bp, 114 predicted proteins | sample MGYA00564400_ERZ1292625 | MGnify/ENA primary metagenome ERZ1292625 (study PRJEB36523, sample SAMEA6512639) | groundwater metagenome | collected 2019-01-08 | study: AquaDiva: Metagenomics assemblies of 32 groundwater samples | reverse complement strand
TTAACCTTTCAACACCTTTATTTATAGGAACTTAGTGACTTTGAGTGAACCCTAAGTAATGATAAGTATGCCGACATCGGTTATATGAAAAAGACGGTGGCAGAAATAGTCAGCAGCGGTTTTGCATTAGCTTCCATCGACTACCGGTTTAGTACGCAAGCGGTTTTTCCTGCACAAATACAAGACTGCAACCGCGCGATTTCCTTTTTATATGACAATGCCGAAAAATATGGATTTGATAGAAATCGATTTGTTGTAATGGGTTTTTCAGCCGGAGGTCATCTGGCTTCACTGGTGGGGTTATCTAAAAACAATAATGTTGAACCCTTTTTTATGACGGGAACAACTAAGTCATTTCGCCTAAAAGCTGTGGTAGATTTTTACGGTCCGGCAGAATTGATTTTGTTTCCGGGAAACAATGACGAAAAATCTCCCGAAGCACTTTTAATCGGTGCAGCACCACTCGTGCGCCCTGATTTATCAAAAGTTGCAAGCCCTGTTACCTATGTCGATAAAAACGATCCTCCATTCTTGATTATTCATGGAGAAAAGGATGATCTGGTTTCACCAAAGCAATCACAGCTATTGAGCGCATGGCTCACGGTTGCTGGCGTTCAGAACGAACTTATTATTGTAAAGGATGCACCTCACTTCGGTGTGATGTTCGATATGGACGAAGTGAGAAATAAAGTCATGAGTTTTCTTAAGAAGCAATTGAAGTGATTCAAATTACTCCAAGTGAATTGACGATAGAACCTGTGAGCGAAACGCGACATCTAATAGTAAAATCATCACAGCGAATCTCGGCTGCTTTTCTGGAGCTGCTCGAACAGCAGTTTCCAATAGAAGATCAACATCCAATTCGCATGCGTTATGCCTCTCAGTTTGCCGACAGGCTAAACATCCATGTCAACCATTTGAACAGAGCACTCAAAGCGACCCTGAACAAAACCACCACACAAGTTATTTCTGAACGCATTCTGCAGGAAGCTAAAATTCTTTTGCATACCAGTAATTTGAGTGTGGCTGAGATTGCCTTTGTTTTGGGATTTACTGAATCAACTCATTTCAACAACTTCTTCAGAAAGCACGCGCAGATTAACCCGACAAAATTTCGTACCGTTTGATTTCTCTCATCTTATCTTTTGAATTGTAAGGGCTGTTAGCTCATTGAAAACGGCATCCAGACGGAAAATAAATTAATTCTTCAAAATCCTCATCTCAACTCTTCTATTCAGTGATCTCGCCTCGTCCGTTTTCTCCTTTGAAATCGGTTGGGTTCCACCAAACGCTTTTGTGCTAACCCGATCTTTGGCGATTCCCTTTGAAACCAAATACTTTTTAACAGCATTGACCCGTTCCTGAGACAATCTCATATTTGCTTTGGCATCTCCTTGATTATCGGTATGTCCTTCCAGTTGGATTTCAATTTTAGTATTCACTTTCATCATGGCTACCACTTCATCCAGTTCGCCAAATGATTGCGGATTGATTACTGATTTTCCCTGTGTGAAAATCAGGTGACTCAAGCGAATCGTTTGCCCGGTAGTTACAAGTTGAATATCCCGAACTATCTTGAGTTCTGTTGCTTCTTTGGGATCAACCAATATCGTTCGGGGAATAAATCCTGCAGCCTCTGCTGTCACTGAATACTTTGAGGACCCAAAAATTGAGAAAGAAAATGTACTGTCATGTACGGAGCCAAAGATGCCCCCCGTGGGATAGCTTTTGTAAGAAATTTTTGATGTGATACCTCTCCCCGATAAGGCATCGATGACTTTTCCTTGCACGATGATCTCTTGCGCCAAGGAATTGGTGATACCCACTGCCAGGAGAAAAATAAAATAGAAGTTACCCATTTCATAAAGATAAGGTATTCCACTTATCAAGACGACATAATCGCTTATCTATAACTCCAATTCAATTGAATCTCCAACCGTAAACGCTTTTGACTCTGCCTTCGCTTTACCTCTTACTTCTTTTTTTGGGCTTTCCCCGAATAGGTTTGCCTGCCCGGCTTTTTGCTTTTTCGGGAGTGGCTGTGGATTCTTTCCGTTGACTTTTGGACTTTGACTTTCGTTGATTGCTTTTGATGGTTTGTTGATTGCCTCCCCGAAGAGATTGGCCTGGCCGTCCTCCTCGAAGATTGGCTCTTGACTTGTCTCCTCTTTTTTTTTTAGAGACTGAGAACCTCTGCCGGTTTCAGTAGCCCTGCCTGCCGGTAGGCTAGGCTCAACTAACTCATTGTCATCATCACCTTCTTCAAGGCCACTATCTTCCGGCTCTTCCACCGGTTTCACTTTCGTGACCTTGTGTTGTGAAAGACGGTTTCCTAATGCCTTCCAACCTTTCACATCTATAATATCCTCAAGGTTTACTGCTTCAGTCTCTTTTTCCCTGCCCTTGCCTTTTATAACTTCAACTTCAATTTCTGGCGTATCCGATGTGGTTACATACTCCAATCGGGAGCCAATTCCTTCCGAGATAAATCCAAATTCCTTGTCAAGTGTGTTGGTCTCAATCTGAAAACGTTTCACGAAATATTGCTTACTCTCGCCATCAACATACACCGCTGAAATAGCTTTCTTGGGATTGAACTTCTCTACTAAAATTGTTTTCTCTGGCTCATAGCGATTGGTCAGTTCATAATTGGTGATCTTATACGTGCCACTTTTTGTAATTGACAATATCTGATCATCGCCATCAAACTTGCCTACGTGCTTGCCTCGCTTGTCTTTGTTTAAGCGACCGGATGCTTCATCAAACCACAGATCAAGGCCACTTAGGGTTGATCCTTTGGCTTCTTTGAAGTCAATTTTTCGTACCGGATACTTTGTGATTGTATTTCCCCGGGCCCCTCGTCCTTTTACTTCTAATTCAGAAAAATCGTAATCGAAAATTTTCTTTCGGGCCGTGCTCGACTGACTTAGTTTCACTTCCACCACTTCAGCTTCTCCATTGGGATTGGCGCTCAGGTAATGAACTTTACTGTTAGGATTTCCCTGGTCCAGGCTATATTCTTTATCCCGGATAATTGCTGGCATAGTAAAACGTTTGGCAAACGTTTTACCACTCTTTCCATCACTATAAATCATGTTATACACCATTCGTTCATCCCCTTTCTTCCATACACCCACATGCAATATATCCTTACCCATGAATACCTTCTCGCTGATCCTGCTGACTTTAACTTTCCCATCCCTGCGGATGGCGATAATGTCATCCAGCTCGGAACATTCGGTAAGGTATTCGTCTTTCTTCAATCCCCAACCAATGAAACCATCCTCGCGATTTACATAGAGTTTCTGATTGTTGGCTATTACTTCCGTTGCTGTTACGGATTGGAAACTTCTGATCTCGGTCTTGCGCTCACGCCCTTTGCCATATTTATCGAGCAGGGATTGATAGTAAGCAATGGCATAATCCGTAAGATGTTTTAGATGAAGTAGTGTGTCTTTTAATTCCTTCTCCAAATCCCGCATCGCATCATCGGCTTTGAATGAATCGAATTTAGAAATTCTCTTGATGCGGATTTCAAGTAACCGTAGGATATCATCACGCGTGATCTCCCGATAAAATTGTTTTTTGTAAGGCTTGAGTCCCTTATCCGTTGTGGTGATGACATGCTCAAAAGTCTCGCTCTCTTCAATGTCGCGGTAAATTCTTTTTTCAATGAAGATCTTTTCAAGAGACGAGAACAGGATCTTCTCCATCAATTCGGCTTTCCTGATTTCTAATTCCTGCTTAAGAAGTTTTACAGTTTGCTCAGTATTATTTTTCAGAATCTCATTGACTTTCATAAACTGAGGCTTGTCTGCAACAATCACACAGGCATTCGGTGAAATAGAAACCTCACAATCCGTAAAAGCATACAAAGCGTCTATGGCAATATCAGGTGAAAGACCTGGTTGTAACAGTATTTGAATCTCCACATCCTTGGCAGTATTGTCCACCACTTGTTTCACTTTGATCTTGCCTTTTTCACTCGCCTTTACAATGGATTCTATTAAGGATGTTGTGGTTGTACCGAACGGTATCTCCCTAATAACAAGCGTCTTTTTATCAGCGATTTCAATCTTGGCCCTGACTTTTATTTTTCCGCCACGGATGCCTTGATCGTACTCTGAGAAATCGGCAATGCCGCCTGTTAAAAAGTCAGGATAAATCTTCGGATTCTTTCCTTTCAAAGTATCAATGGAAGCCTTGATCAGTTCACAAAAGTTATGTGGAAGAATTTTAGTTGAAAGACCAACAGCAATACCTTCCACACCTTGCGCCAACAGCAATGGAAATTTTACGGGAAGGGTAACCGGTTCTTTTTTGCGTCCATCATAGGATAGTTGCCATTCGGTTGTTTGCGGATTATACACTACATCTAACGCAAACTTAGACAGTCTGGCTTCAATGTACCGCGGAGCAGCTGCACTATCGCCTGTGCGCACATCGCCCCAATTTCCCTGGGTATCAAAAAGCAATTCCTTCTGGCCCAGGTTAACGACAGCTTCGCCTATGGCCGCATCACCATGTGGGTGATACTGCATAGTATTACCGATTACATTGGCCACTTTATTGAAGCGTCCATCATCCATCTCTTTAATGGAATGGGCGATTCTCCGCTGAACAGGCTTCAACCCATCTTCAATGCGCGGAACGGCTCTCTCCAGGATTACATATGATGCGTAATCCAGAAACCAGTTTTCATAAAGTCCATCAATCGAAAGGGTATGAACTACCTCTTCATTATCACCTTCAGTTGATGATTTTTTCTTTCCTGGCTTTGTGATTTTCTTGCTCATCTTTTCTAATCTGTCATAGTGATTCCGAAGAACCAACACTAAATCTAAATTTCAATCTCTTCTGTTTTTTCTTTCTCTTCCACTACATCTAATTCAATCCTCAGATTGCCGATAATGAAATCCTGACGGTCGGGAGTGTTCTTGCCCATGTAAAACTCCAACAACTTAGCCAAGTGACTCTCCTTTGTTAGCAAAACGGGTTGTAATCGAATATTGTCGCCAATAAAAGTTCCAAATTCTTCCGGTGAGATTTCTCCCAATCCTTTGAAGCGTGTGATCTCTGGCTTGTTTCCCAACTTACTTACCGCAGCTTGCTTTTCTTCATCACTGTAGCAGTAGATGGTTTCCTTTTTGTTTCGGACCCTAAACAAAGGAGTTTCCAAAACATATACATGGTTTGCTTTTACCAAATCGGGGAAGAACTGAAGGAAGAATGTCATCAGCAAGAGACGAATGTGCATTCCATCCACATCGGCATCCGTTGCTATTATTACTTTGTTGTAGCGGAGTCCATCCAAGCCATCTTCAATGTTGAGCGCGTGTTGGAGGAGGTTAAACTCTTCATTTTCATACACCACTTTCTTGGTTAAACCATAACAATTCAAGGGCTTGCCCCTTAAGCTGAAAACAGCCTGAGTTTCTACATCCCGTGATTTCGTTATCGAACCGCTGGCAGAATCTCCTTCTGTAATAAAGACGACTGACTCCATGCCCTTTTCTCCTTTCTGATCATCGAAATGAAACCTGCAATCCCGCAATTTCTTATTGTGCAGGTTAGCTTTTTTAGCACGCTCATTTGCCAATTTCTTTATACCGGCAATTTCTTTGCGTTCTCGTTCCGATTGTAGAATTCGTTTTTGTATGGCATCGGCAGCAATTGGACTTTTATGAAGATAAATTTCAAGTTCTTTGGAAACAAAATCTCCAACAAAATTCTTTACAGATTGCCCTCCCTCCGGGGCAATGTTGATCGAACCAAGTTTCGTTTTTGTTTGCGATTCAAACACAGGCTCTTGCACACGAATGGCAATTGCTCCCAAAATACTTGCTCGTATGTCAGCCGCATCAAAATCCTTCTTAAAAAAATCACGTACTCCGCGTACAATCCCTTCGCGGAAGGCCGCTAAGTGTGTTCCACCTTGAGTGGTGTTCTGACCATTGACGAAAGAGTAGTATTCTTCTCCGTATTGGTTTCCATGCGTCAATGCAAATTCAATATCATTACCTTTGCAGTGGATTATCGGGTAGCGCATCTCCTCCGGATCAGCCTTCTGCTTCAATAAATCAAGAAGTCCATCTTTAGAATAAAATTTGCGCCCGTTATAATTGATGGTAAGGCCAGCATTAAGGAAGGCATAATTCCACATCAAGTCATCCAGGTATTCTGGAATGAAGTGATAGTTTTTAAACATCGAATTATCCGGTTCAAACTCAACGAGTGTTCCATTTTTGCCATCACTCTTGCTGACTTTGTGGTCACTGGTCAGTATTCCTTTCTTAAACTCAGCCAGTTTAGTATGGCCTTCACGGAAAGCCTGAACTTTAAAATAGTTAGACAAGGCATTGACTGCCTTTGTACCTACTCCATTCAATCCCACTGACTTTTGAAAAGCACCTGAATCGTACTTTGCTCCGGTGTTTATCTTGGAAACGACATCCACCACTTTGCCTAGTGGAATACCTCTTCCATAATCGCGAACACTTACGTGCTGGTCTGTGATCTTCACATCGATCGTCTTTCCATACCCCATCATGTGTTCATCGATGGAATTGTCGATTGTTTCCTTCACCAGCACATAGATACCATCATCTTTGGCAGAGCCATCGCCTAGCTTACCGATGTACATGCCGGGACGCAATCTTATATGCTCCCGCCAATCGAGTGATTTAATACTCGACTCATTATATTCCATTGAGTCTTTTGCCATAGCGTCTTAGAACCTCCGACCTTAAATAAAATCCAGATTAAAAAATTTGCCCGCAATGAAATCAAAGTTCACCTGATTGTCACAATGACTTTAATTTTTCAGTTTAAAAAATACGGCATCTAAAAGAAGTGAATTTTATCGAAATTTCAAGCAGCCAATGAAAATCTACAACTACAAATATCAATGAAGTTGAAAGGTATAATGTGTTGATTTTCAATTACTAGAAAGCAGGATATCCAAGTGACTATTTACTCAAAAATTTACGAGAAAGTGAATAAACGGGCCAACCAACAGCCCAAATAATGATCAGGCCGATGCTTGCGTAAATTAAAAACCCGATGTTACTGTAATCAAATCTTTCTCCACTGTTGTAAACACCTGAAAAATTGATGAGGGTGATAAAAAAGAAATTTAATGCAATGACAAAGCCATAAAACCAGGTTTTGAAATCGCTTTGCTCCTCAGTGAATAGAATACGAACAACAAAGACCAACACATTTACGAAAGCCATGACTGCCAGCATGGTGTAAAACAAAAATTCGCGAGAAACGGAAATGGGCTTTTCTCCTTCCAGTAAGGTTACCTCCTGCGGAAGGGATGCGTAAACATAAAGTAATAATACGAAAGTTGCCAAAAGTGAAAAGAACCAAACCGCTTTGAAAATTTTGTAGATCATGTTTACTAAATTTGTGGTGCAAAGTAAACGATAAAACAGTTTGAATCTCAACCCAATAGTTCTCTCCATACCGATTTTTTTCATCCTCATCGGGTTAGAACTGGCGGTAGAGCGCCTCTCCCACCGGAAACTCTATCGCTTGCCAGATGCTATTGCTAATCTAAGCTGTGGCATTACCTCACAGCTTTCAGGCTTGTTTATGCGAGTGCTGGCCATAGGCGTTTATGAAATGGTGTTCGCTAGCTTTGCTCTCTTTACGTTAGAAAAGAATTGGCTGTATTGGTTAGGCCTTTTCTTGTTAACCGACCTCGCCTACTACTGGGCACATCGCATGAGTCATGAGATTAACCTCTTCTGGGGAGGTCACGTGGTCCATCACCAGAGTGAAGAGTATAACCTGTCCGTTGCTTTGCGGCAAAGTAGCTTCCAGGTAGTGTGGACGTTTGCTTTTAGCTTACCAATAGCCCTTCTGGGATTTAATACACTGGACTTTGCCCTGATCTCTGCACTCAATACGCTGTATCAGTTTTGGATTCACACTGAGACTATTAATAAAATGGGTTGGTTTGAATATATCTTTAACACACCGTCACACCATCGTGTCCATCATGGACGCAATCCAAAGTATATTGATAAGAACCATGCAGGTTCGTTGATTATTTGGGATAAGATGTTTGCCACCTTCCAGCCTGAGGAAGAGCGACCGACCTACGGAATAACAAAACCCATTAACAGCTGGAATGCCGTATGGGCAAACTTTAGTCACTATGTTGAAATGGGTAAAGATTTGAAACGCATTCCATTCTGGGGTGACAAGATCAAGTACCTTTTTCAAAAACCCGGTTGGCTTCCGGATTATTTGGGCGGATATCGGGCGGCACCAGAGGTTGCTAAAGAACATTATAAAAAATATGAAACACCCGCACCGGTCCTAATTAATTACTATGTCTTATTTCAATTTGTATTGTGCCTGATTTGTACCGGGCTATTCTTGTTCAAGCAAGGTCAGTTCTCATTAAGCGAAAAAGCAATTGCCGCAATTCTCATCTCCATTTGGGTGGTCAATAGTGGTGTATTGTTTGAAAATAAAACCTGGGTGGTGTATTCCGAGTGGTTGCGGATAATCACCTATTCAATTTTGGTGGTTGGGGTAACAAATATTTTTTTTCTTTCTCCAATGTTTTATGGAGTTGCACTTCTATACCTGGGCACTTCGGGCATTTGGTTTTACAAAATTTCTCAACATGCGAAAGTTAATCTGGCTTAGTTTGGTTTTTTTCATTGTTCAATCATGTGGAAAGCCCTTGCCCGCCTTGGAAAATATCGACATAGAAAAATGGAAAGAAGATAAAGCTGGATGTCTCCTGGTACGTCAATCATTCCTCGATCATCTTAACCGGCAAAAGGAAAAAATAAAATCACTTTCGGAATCTGAAGTAATTGAGTTGTTGGGAAGGCCCGATAAAAACGAGCTCCTCAAGCGCAATCAGAAGTTCTTCTATTATTATCTCGAGCCAGGACCTGTCTGTGGCAAAAAAGAGGTTGCATTTAAAAAGTTAATGATCCGATTTAATGCCATTGGACTTGCAAAAGAGGTTTCGATCGAATAAAACTCAGGGGCTTAGATTCAGCTCTGCAGGTTTCTAACCTTTGATTTTGATGACTTGGTCCGCCAGTTATCTTTGTAAATAAAACAACGGAATCTCAATGAAAAATATTGCAGTTATTGGTTCGGGTACTATGGGCAATGGCATTGCCCACGTTTTTGCGCAAGCGGGTTTTCTTGTTTCAATCATTGACATCTCGGAAGATGCACTTCATAAAGCCATCGCCACCATTGAAAAAAACTTAAGCCGTCAAGTTGAGAAAGGAAGTATAACAGTAGAAGTAAAAAAGCTGGCGCTTGCCAATATTAGCGCAACTACGTTCATGAAAGAAGGCGTAGCCCAAGCCGATCTCGTGATAGAGGCTGCTACAGAAAATCCCGATTTCAAACTTAAGATTTTCAAAGAATTGGATGAGAGTAAAAAGCCTGAAGCCATTCTGGCGACTAATACATCCTCCATTTCAATAACTAAAATCGCCTCTGTAACCAAAAGCCCCGATAAAGTAATTGGCATGCATTTCATGAATCCGGTACCCGTTATGAAATTAGTGGAAGTCATCAGAGGATACAGCACCAGCCAAGAAGTGACCAAAACCATAATGGAACTTTCAAAAAAGCTAGGTAAGATTCCAGTTGAAGTAAACGACTACCCTGGTTTTATTGCCAATCGCATACTTATGCCCATGATCAATGAGGCCATTTATTCACTTTATGAGGGAGTGGCCGGTGTTGAAGAAATTGATACGGTAATGAAACTAGGAATGGCGCATCCTATGGGGCCACTCCAACTGGCGGATTTTATTGGATTAGATGTTTGCCTTTCCATTTTAGATGTTCTGCATACCGGCTTCGGCAATCCCAAATATTCTCCTTGTCCACTATTGGTGAACATGGTGCAAGCAGGTCATAAGGGTGTAAAGAGTGGAAATGGATTTTATCAATATCTTGCCGGCAGCAAAGAATTGGTGCTAGCAGAGAGATTCAAAGGCAGGACCTAGGCGATAGAGCTTGGGTTAACACCCATGCCTAATGTCCAAGTCAAAATTCTTTTATTTCTTCAACAAATCCCTGATTTCTGTAAGAAGGACAACATCAGCTGGCAGTGGAGCTGGTGCGGCAGGTGCCGCAGTTTCTTTCTTCTTAGAAGCGTTCAATCCTTTTACAATCAAAAAGAGTACGAAAGCTACAATCAAAAAGTTGATAGTAGCCCCTATGAACTTCCCGTATTTTACGGCTCCCAAAATGGTAAGATCCTCCAGTCTGCTTAGTTGAGCTGCATCAAGAGCAGGTTTTAGGAGCAATGGCGTGATTACATCGTTAATGAGAGAATTCACAATAGTTCCGAATGCGGCACCGATAATAACACCGACTGCCAGATCTACAACATTGCCGCGCATGGCAAAGGCCTTAAATTCTTTGAGCATATAAGTTAGGTTAATGGTTCGATTTCAAAACTAAGGTTTCATAAGAAAAGAACAACTTGTATCATGAGAGAGTGATGTATTTCGTTATTGAACAACCTTAAGTTGATTTCTCAACCCTCTGAAGCCAACTAATTCTAAACCCGTGTGACCGATGAACATCTTTGCCTGAATTTTGATTGGTATTTTATTAGCGTCATCGGAAATCCAGACGCTTATCGCATTCTCGCCATTAAATAACTTATTGTCAGGCATAATGGGTACCATAATGTGGCAGGGTATTTTTCCTATTCTGGTGGAGATCGTTTCCTTGCCTTTGTATATGATTTTAAGTTTATACGAAGTGTCTTCGAAAAAGCCGGAAATTGCGACTGTATCGCCTACTTTAATCTTTTTGAAATCAAAAAACCGCATCTGAATAAATCCACCTACCAAGTCAGTGGCATTGTCAGGAATGTCAAAAACATTCACATTCTCATATACCCCTGTTTCCTTATTCATAACCTGAACCCGGGCCTTTTTCTGGTTGTGATCAAAATTCACCAATTCATCCTTGCGGTATTTGTTTTCTTTAATTTTTCGATACGAAACATGTGTAATCATGGAAGAGGTATCAATATATGCACCCCAATTATCCTTTACATCATAAAGCCAGGTAATGCCCGTTGTCTCACCGTAAGCATCAATCTTAAAGCAAGGTCTTGAACTAATATTGTAACTCTTCGCATCCACTTTTGTGATTGCTTTTCCAACCGTGATTCCTAAAAAGCTCACCCGGTAATCTAACTGCTCCCCTTTGGTGAAACTTTCATTTTTAATAACAGGATGTACCTTTTGTTTTTCTCCAGAAAAACTGCAAAGCAGCAGACCTATTACCCATCCGAAAATCAGTTTCTTCATTGTGTACAAAAATAATTCATTAGAATCTAACAGTCAAAGTATGTGCCAAGCCCTGACTTCGGTTGAGGTTTAGTCCAAAACAAGGTACAATAGAACTATACTAAACCATTTAGATGCTATGCCGAAACATTATTTTCACGTAAGGCATCGTTCAAGGATGTCTTCTTATCAGTACTTTCCTTCCTGGTGCCTATGATCAGGGCACATGGAACATGATATTCGCCTGCCGGAAACTTTTTGGAATACGAACCTGGTATCACAACGGATCGATCGGGTACATAACCTTTATATTCAATTGGAGTTGCCCCTGTTACATCAATTACTTTTGAACTTCCTGTCAATACCACGTTTGCACCTAATACTGCTTCTTTTCCGATTCTCACTCCTTCTACGACAATACACCGTGATCCAATAAATGCGTTATCCTCAATAATAACTGGCGCAGCCTGAACCGGCTCGAGTACTCCGCCTATTCCAACGCCTCCGCTTAAATGAACATTCTTTCCAATCTGTGCGCAACTTCCAACTGTAGCCCAGGTGTCCACCATGGTACCTTCTCCCACATAGGCACCTATGTTCACGTACGAGGGCATCATAATAACACCTTTACTTAAATATGATCCATAGCGTGCAATGGCATGCGGCACAACTCGAACGCCCAATTCTTTATAATTTCCCTTCAAAGGAATTTTATCATAGAACTCAAAAGGACCTACTTCTATTGTCTCCATTTGTTGAATTGGAAAATAGAGGATCACAGCCTTCTTGATCCATTCATTCACTTTCCAGTTTGAGACATCCCTACGGGCAGGCAATGTAAGAGGCTCGGCAACTCGTACTTTTCCCTTGTCCAGCAATTCAACTACTTGGCGGATGCCGGATTTTACCTCCTCCTTCTTTAATAGCTCACGATCAAGCCATGCGTTTTCAATCAGTTCCTTCAGTTCCATTTTTAGTCTTACTTTTAAATCGGATCGCAATAATAAATGAAAAAACGAACAATAGTCATCGCTTCAGTTTTAAAACCGGTAGATGACACCAGGATGTTCGAAAAATTCGGCATTAGTCTAAGTGAATCCGGAAACTATAAAATTGTAATTATTGGATACCCATCCAGGGCAAAGCCAGCTTATCCCAATATTGATTTCATTGCGCTTAAACCATTCAGGAGGCTCAGCTTAAAAAGGCTGGTAGCTCCTATTAAAGTTCTTCTAATACTATCTAAAGTAAAACATGATATACTTATCATCAATACCCATGAATTAGTGATAGTTGCAATACTAAACAGAATATTATTTGGGGGTAAGATTCTCTATGATATCCAGGAGAATTACTACCGAAATATTCTCCATACAGATGCATTTCCAATTTTGATAAGGCCATTTGTGGCATTATTGGTCCGAGCTAAAGAGATGGTCTCCGCTCCTTTCTTTCACTGGTTTCTTCTGGCCGAAAAAGGCTATACTAAAGAGTTCAGCTTTCCTGGAAAAAAGTTTACTATCCTCGAGAATAAACCGAGGGTTCCCGTCCCTTTCACCCGGGTAAAAAAACAAGAGAAAACGCAACTTCTTTTCAGTGGCACCTTGGGTGAAAGCACCGGGATTTTTCAGGCTATAGCATTAACAAAAAGTCTACACCATCTGGATTCAACCATAACGCTTCGGATTATTGGTTATGCTGCCCGTTATGAAACTTACTTGAGGATACAAGAGGTAATAAGGGGATGTGACTTCATAACCTTGGCCGGTGGAGATTACCTTGTACCTCATTCTGAAGTCATGACTGCCATTCTGGAAGCCGACTTTGGCATAGTCTTCTACCCACTGTCCCCTCACACTCAAAGCTCCATGCCAACAAAGCTCTATGAATATGTAGCCACCAGACTTCCTATTCTGCTTCAAGATCACAAGGCCTGGGTTGAATTCTGTAGTCCTTATCCTGCTGCGATAGTTTTGACGAAGACCTTAAGTCCAGCTGAACTACTTTTTAAAATGCAGTCCGAACATTTCTATTCAATTATACCTTCCAATGTATCCTGGATCTCAGAAGAAGCGAAACTCATAGATCTCCTCATTAAGATTTGAATCTAAATTATTTTTTAGGTTAGTCTAAATTTAATATCTTTGCCAATAACCTCATGCGCTATGCTCAGTCTTACGGAAGAGAATTATCTCAAAGCCATTTACCATCTGTCTGAAGGTGGTACAAAATCAGTTCTGACCAATGAATTAGCAGAAGCGATGAGTACCAAAGCGGCATCTGTAACTGATATGATCAAAAAACTCTCACTTAAAGATGTCATCAGCTATGAAAAGTATTATGGGGTTAATGTGACGGCCACTGGCAAAACGGAAGCACTTTCGGTGATTCGAAAGCACCGGCTTTGGGAAACTTTCTTAGTTCAAAAACTTGGCTTTACTTGGGACGAGGTGCATGAAGTAGCCGAACAACTTGAACACATACGCTCAATCCACTTAATAGATAAACTGGATGAGTTCCTTGGCTTTCCAAAGGTTGATCCGCATGGGGATCCTATTCCGGATGGAAAAGGAAAAATCAAAGCACAACCACAGGTTTCGCTAGATCAACTCAAGGAGGGATATCAGGGGACAATCACAGCCGTCAAAGATTCTGACTCCAACCTGCTGAAATACCTTGATAAGATTGGGGCAAAGCCAGGAAAAAAAATTAAAGTGACAGGGAAAGAAGAATATGACGAATCTATGGAGATCCAAATCGATGAAAAAAAAGTATTCATTTCGAAAGATGTGTCAAAAAACATTTTAGTAACACAATAGCCCAATCCATGGATGCCCATAGTGCAATCAATAGAAAATCTTTGAGCGAAGTGAACGCTTCAGTGAATACCAACCAGAGGGGCTGGAGGAAGCTCTTTGCTTTCATGGGACCGGCCTACCTGGTAAGTGTGGGGTATATGGACCCTGGCAACTGGGCAACAGATATTGCGGGTGGTAGCAAGTTTGGTTATACATTGATCTGGGTTCTTTTGATGTCAAACTTAATGGCCCTTTTGCTGCAAAGTTTAAGCGCCAGACTTGGTGTGGTACGACAATTGGATTTGGCGCAAGCCTCGCGGGCTACTTTCCCGCCTATAGTAAATTTTACGTTGTGGATTTTGGCGGAATTAGCCATCGCGGCATGTGATCTTGCCGAGGTCCTTGGAATGGCAATTGGTCTTCAACTATTATTCGGCCTGCCTTTAGTTTGGGGTGTAAGCTTAACCGTTTTGGATACCCTCCTTTTGTTAGTCTTGCAAAACTATGGCATAAGAAAGATAGAAGCATTCATTATTGCTTTGGTAGCAATCATAGGTGTGGCCTTTCTGGTCGAAATGATATTGGTAAAACCTGCCCTGGGAGAACTTGCTATTGGATTTGTTCCTTCTATTCCAAATGATGTGGCACTATACATTGCCATTGGAATTATCGGGGCTACTGTGATGCCTCACAATTTATATCTTCACTCTTCCCTCGTACAAACCCGTAGGTTTGATTCCTCAGAAAAAGGGATATGGACTGCCATCAAATATAACTTTATAGATTCGGCAATCGCGCTGAATGCCGCCTTCTTTGTCAACTCCGCCATTCTCATTCTGGCAGCGTCAACGTTTTTTAAAGCAGGTCTTCATGAAGTAAGTGATATTCAGGACGCTTATAAATTCTTGGCGCCATTAACAGGCACTGAATTAGCTCCATTCCTATTCGGCATAGCCTTAATTGCGGCCGGGCAAAGTTCAACCATTACAGGAACGTTAGCAGGCCAGATTGTGATGGAAGGTTACTTGAATTTGCGAATTGCACCCTGGCTTCGCAGGCTCATTACCCGATTGATTGCGATTATTCCTGCCTACATTGTTATCCTGATTTATGGGGAGCGCCAAACCGGTGCATTGCTTGTGTTTAGTCAGGTGGTGTTAAGCCTTCAGTTAGGGTTTGCCATTATCCCATTAATTCACTTCACAAGTGATAAGAAAAAGATGGGTATTTTTGCAATCAACTTGTGGACAAGGATAGCGGCATGGGTGGTAGCCACCATTATTGTAACTCTTAATGTAAAACTGGTTTTCCAGGAAGTAACAGGTTGGATGGTAGCGGCTGGAGAAAACGAATGGATCATATGGTATACAGTCGTCCCTGTTTGTTTGAGCGCATTGCTATTATTACTTTATATCACCATCAAACCTGTTATGGATAGACGTTATGCGGAACGCGAAGCGAAAGTACCTCATGGTACGGCTGCCGTTCTTAATATTTCAGAGAAACCTCTTTACAATCGCGTGGCTGTCTGCATCGATTTTTCTGAGATTGATTCTCTTACTATTCGAAGCGCCCTTTCGCAAGGTGGTGAAAAGGCCAACTATTTATTGATACATGTTGTTGAAACGGCCGGTGCCATAGTTTATGGAAGTGAAATTGCTGACCATGAGTCAAGTGAAGATGCCCATGCCTTGCAGCAGTATATGAAACAATTGCAAGAGAAAAACTTTCAGGTAGAAATGAGAATTGGATATGGAAATCCCAAGAAGAACATACCAAAATTTGTGAATGAATTTAACGCAGACCTTTTGGTGATGGGCGCACATGGTCATAAATTAATTAAAGACCTTATTTTCGGAACCACAGTGGATACAGTACGACATCGCGTAAATATTCCGGTGCTTATTGTCAAAAAGAAATAACCTTGAAATCCAAAAATGGTAAACCATAATTTTAATGCAATCAAAAATCCCTGCGCGTCAACCTTTTAAAAATCATGACGACACAATTGTTGCGTTGGCAACAGTACAGGGCGTAAGTGCACTTGCCGTCATACGCCTTTCAGGGGAAGATGCGATCAAGATCACACAGTTGGCATTCACAGGTAAAACGCTGGAGGAGCAACCCTCTCACACCATTCATTTTGGCGCCATTAAGGATGGGGAAAAAACAATCGATGAAGTATTAGTCTCCGTATTTAAAGAGCCAAATTCCTTTACACATGAAAATGCAGTAGAGATCTCCTGCCATGGTTCACCCATCATTATAAAAGAAATAATCAAAACACTTTTAAAAAATGGGGCGAGGCTTGCCCAGCCTGGCGAATTTACAAAGCGTGCTTTTTTGAACGGCCGTTTTGATCTCGCCCAGGCCGAGGCTGTTGCGGATTTGATCCATGCCGAAACTGACAATGCACGGCAGGCAGCACTAAATCAAATGCGTGGTGGGTTCTCCATGGAAATTAAAAAGCTTCGCCAAGAGCTCATTCACTTTGCTTCCCTGGTTGAACTTGAACTGGATTTTGGCGAAGAAGATGTTGAGTTTGCCAAACGTGATGACCTTAAAAAGTTAGTTCTAAAAATTCAATCGCACCTTCAGCCACTTATTCAATCCTTTGACCAGGGCAATGTGATAAAAAACGGAGTACCAACGGTTATAGCCGGTAAGCCAAATGCAGGAAAGTCAACGTTGCTTAACACATTACTGAACGAAGAGCGAGCCATAGTATCACACCTTCCGGGCACAACACGTGATTCCATTGAAGACGAGATAATACTGGGTGGCATCGCCTTTCGCTTTATAGATACAGCAGGCTTGCGCCACACCCAAGATGAAGTTGAAGCCCTCGGTATTGGGCGGACTCGAGAAAAAATGAAACAGGCCGCATTGATCTTGTATATGTTCGATCTGTCGCAGACCAATTCTACTGAAATCAGACAGGAAGAAGAAGAACTAAAACTCCTCGGTGTCCCTTATATTAAGGTGGGTAATAAAATAGACAAAGCAAATCGGTTTATACTTAGAAGCCTTGAAAATCAGAATTTTGTAATGATATCAGCTGCGGAGAAGACAAATATTCAAGACTTGAAAGACCAAATCTTATCACACTTTCACATCAACAAAGTAAAGCAAGGCGATGTTCTGGTTACTAACTTGCGACACTATCAAAATCTGATCTTTACTCGTGACTCTTTAGATCGGGTTTTAACTGGCATGGATAGTGGTGTTACAGGTGATTTTCTTGCGATGGACATCCGGCAATCATTGCATTATCTTGGTGAGATAACAGGCGAGATCACAACAGACGACTTGCTTGAAAATATTTTCTCGAAGTTTTGCATAGGAAAGTAACCTGCCAAATCAACCAACTTGGTGACTTTTTATTTCGCGAATATTTTACCTTCGTTGGTACCTTGTCGTGTGAGGTTCAAAATTTAGAGGTTAAGCAAACAATTATACATACCCTGCTAAAACAAAAAGTAAATGCAGGCATAGGAGCAAAGACTTCAAAATAGACATGTAGAATTATGAATCCCAATGGTAACATTGCAAAGATTTGGACGTTTTAAAAACAAATTGACAGGTATATCGTCTGGCTGTCAATGCGTTTTTTGGTGACTTTTTTAAGGTTTTTATAATTACTGGTTACACGTCAAGGAAAAGGACTGGTTTTTGATGCCATTATTTTGTTACTTTTGAAGCGCTCTAAACTAGTTGCACTTTCTTAACCTGATTTGATGGCAGTTTCTTTGACTCAAAAAAGAGGCATTTGCTATGTAGAAAAATGTTAATTAAAATTAACTTTTTACCACCACTAAAATGACAACAACTACCTACGCTCACAATCGGGTGACCAATCCCGTTGAGGAATTATTGGTCAATTTCACCTACGTGGTGATATCCGTTTTTAGGTACATCGAACGTTTACCAACGATAGTGATGTGGGCGGTAGGATTATTTTTACTAATCACTTTCGGTCTTATTTTCACAATCGTTTTTTATTTGCCCATGTTGTGGGCCAGACACAGTACAAAAAACCAAATGAATTCATTGATTGCCTCGATTGATAAGATGAGCGAACGCGATGCAATGGAATTACATGCCGCAGTAGAACCCTTACGTTTACGGTTGGAAGATATTTTACGCAATGGCACATCGTTTTACGTTTTTAAGCCCATCATGAATGAACTTAGAAAAACTTCTTATGAATTTTTGAAAGCAGAAGAGGCACTTTTTAATAAAGCGTACCCTAACGCTAACGTGCCATTAACCAAAGAACAGGAACGCGAATTGGTGACTGTATTTAAAAGCTGGAAAGAAGATTGGGAGGATGAAAAAATGAATGTGTACAATTAGTTGTTGCGCATTCGATGTATAAGGTTGGCGATGTAGTTTTTTGTCGGTTTCCTTACCGCGAAGATCCCACACAGTTCACGAATAGGCCAGCATTGGTGATGAAAGTTCTAAATCAAGGAACGTATTACATGCTTGCTCAAATAACTTCTACCGACAGAAGAAATAGCCAGTTAATTGGTTATTGGGTGGAGCAAAAATCAAAGGAAAATTTCAGCATGAATTTGAAAACTGATTCGTTCATCAATCTTTCAAATATTTTGAAAGCGCCATCCCATTCTTTAGTCAGGCTGCTAGGCAAATGCCCCATAATGCCTGCACTGGAAAAATTGTGCAAAGATTCTAATATCAAATACTAAAAAAACCACGTGTTTTTTGCGATAAACTGAAGAAGCGCATTCATTTTCAAATCCCTGATGCGCTTGCATTTTTCTCAAGGTCACTCTTTATACGGCCTACCTCCCAGTCCTACATTTGTTTGAGATTCGTCAAGCATACATTGCCTCAGCAAAGTACTTAGTATCCACACAGCCATTTGGTGATCCTTATCTCCCGAGTTTTCTTGGTGGGATCCAACGACATCAATACCGAGCAGTAAAGCTTTTTGAATACGCAATAAGTGTTCTCCTGAAAATTCGAAGACTATCTTTGTTTCCCCGTCTTCAAACCTTGACCATAAGTATTTTGGGTTTCGTTACTGATTTGTACCTCAGACTTTAAAACCTTACCCATAGCTATCAAAAAAAGGATTATTATATTTTGCATCGGAAAGTAAACAACCGAATCAAACTGAGAAGTAACCTAACTCAATTTTTTTGGGGGATTTACAACCATGGCGTCATCAGAAATTCAGTTTGCCTTCTTTTGGTTCTTTGAACGCGTCACAAGTCTCCAGATACTGCTCCATTTCATTTATACTTTCCTGGTTCAAGGTGGAGCTGAATTCATATGCTCTCCTCATCATCCTGATATAGGGGTCGGCAATTCGTTGTCTTGTCAGTTTTATTAAGGCGCCCGTATAATCGTCACGGTAAACGGTTGGGATAATAATTTTGGATAACCCTTTTGAAGAAAGTTCCGCATTCATCATCACTCTTGCTATCCGGCCGTTTCCATCCAGGAACGGATGTACTTCACTTACGAGGAACATCATGTAAACAGCTTTTGCAAATGGGTCTTTCAATAACGTATACCAATCAAAGCCTTTTTTCAACGTACCATTAACCAAACTCCAGTCTACAAATTCAGTATTACCCGCTCTGTTGTTTCTGTCTTTAAACTCGCCTGGCTTTTTTGATTTACGCGTGGATAAAAGAACTGCGTGTCTGCTCCGCATCAGATCAAGAAACTCATTTGCTTTGACAGGACAAATAGCCATTTCATTTTTGTCCGATACGATGCGGTACGTTCCAAGTATGTCATGTGAATCCTCATCCCTGGTGGGCATGGGTGTTTCTGTTAATATTATTTCTTTGGCTTCGCTTACTGTAAACTCGGTACCTTCAATGTAGTTTGAAAAGTAGCCTTCAAAAAAGGCTAATGTCTTATACCCATTTATCGAGGCTGATACTTTGTGTTCGGGAAAAACTTTCCCGGCCAGTTCTTCATATAAACTTTCAAATAATTTTATCCGGTCAGGATCAAAAGGTTCTCCCATTGAGCGCGCCACTGCTACTGGAGATGTTAATTTCTTTGATTTGCCAGTAGCCAAAAGATCACTAATCAATTGATTCAACTTTTTGAATTCCTTTTGCATTTTCAAAGAATTGGAAATTTCCCTCGCCTTATCGCGTATTGTATTCAAACCTTGTTCACCCCTCGCTCTTATGATTGTGTCAAGCTTCTCTTCAATTTCCGAAACCGATAAACTTTTTGATTCCGCACCACCTTTTCTTGTCTCCTGCAGGCTCTCCAGAAATGCCCTGGCTTCCTGCGAAGCATAGAGGTTTTCAAAAAATGGATTATCTCCTTCTATCCTTTCGTAGCCCTTTAGCAAGTGGACCTTTAAACCTGGTAACTGAACATTGGAAGGATACGAATAGGTAAGGAAAATATGGCCTGCGGAAGTTGGTTTAAATTCGAGAGCACTACGGTGGCTTAAGATGGCATCGGGGTATAAGTGAGCCAAAATCCGGTACCAATTTCTCTTTATAATGATAGCCGGATCTTCATGCAGATTTGAAGTGTAAATTCTGGAAGCAATTTTTCTGATTAATTTCTCCTTCAAAAGGTGTGTGATTCGCCTTGATTCGCTCTTTTCTGAGGATGCGAAAATGATTTCCTGAATCTTGGAAGGGGAAATTTTTCCCATTAAGTCAGTATTTTTTATTCAATTTGGTTAAAATTTAAGACTAAGTAACGTTTTATGGTTAAAATTTCATATAACAGTCAGAAATCATAAGAATTTGGGAAAAATATCAGATTAAATGAATACCCTCTGATTTGATTTATAATTTTTCATGACTATCCGGAATAGAGTTTGAAAAAAGCAAAAGGCGCCCCGACCTTTGGCCTGCAAATTTTCAAATACAATGGGCTATTCAAAACGTACAAAAAATAACCGGAAGCCGCTTATCCGTCAGGTTTTGGATTTAATACCACGGCATATCTTGATGCGCTGCATCCAGGATCATCGCAGCGACAAAGGATGCCATCGGTATATGACCGAGGACCGATTGGTGGCTTTAACTTTCGGACAACTGAACCGCCACAATTAGGTGATGGTACGATAATTTATAATCCTTTTTGCCTTCAATCCGCGCTTTGAGTTTTTTTTGTTCGCTACAAATTTTCAGTACGGAGGTCGTTTCAGTCATTAAGGATTTTTCCATTATTCTTGATAAAGAATTTCAGGAGGCACCCTATTTGTACATCGGATTAATAGACCCTTATTACTAGCCTTGTTTGCAACTAATTACTTTCTGTATTGGGACGTATTAATTAATTAGGTTCATCGACTTTGGGCGAGAGCAATCTAAAACTCGACTTTTTGCGACTTAACGATTAAAACATCATTCTAACCTGGACATTACAATTCTATGCCGGTGATGTCGTTAACTTTCCATTAAGCAGCCATGTAGGAATGAATGTTAAGGTAGTGGGTCTTGGTCATGTATCCCTGAAAGTTAGTGGAGCCATCATACTTGCTCAAGATCTATGAGGATTGGCTTATTGGCCTTTTTCATTATTGCCTTTCTATGTAGCTCATGCGTTAAACGGCCATTCACTCCGGTTAATGTAGGCCGCGAACACGGCAACCCAACGTTGCCCTGGGTTCTATCTCATCTTCCTGAAAAGAATCAATGGGCTTTAAGCAGAACAGGCCACCACAATTTCATTCAGAAAATAGTGTGCTTTGACTATGTATGCAGAAGAATGATAGGGCGGAGAAAAGCATTAATGGCTATAAGTTTTGAGAAATTTCAAAAACAAATTAGAAAAAATGCAAAGAAAGGGCTCTACAAAAAAGCTACCCCTTCAATCAAGCATGTTAAGACAGATACAATTCTGTTGGGTAATGAGCCCGAACAAATTGCAACTAAGGAGCCAATACATTCATCCGAAGCTCCGATTCTAAAGGCCGATAGCCTGATTATATTGAATGAATTCTTGTTTGAGACGAACAGCCATGAGTTGAAAGTCGAGCATTTTTCTGCATTGGATTCTATTGGTAAGTTTCTACAGGCCCACCCTACTCTTGAGGTTCTAGTTTCAGGTCATACAGATAATATTGGAAACGAACGTCATAACGTGACACTATCTGCGCGGAGGGCTGAGACAGTTTCTGAGTACTTAATTGACAAGGGTGCCTTGTATGATAGGGTAACCTTCGAGGGATTTGGCAGTTCCAAGCCCATCGCTGGAAATGAAACGGAGGAAGGCAGAAGGAAGAACAGGCGTGTTGAAATTCTTATTCGCAACCCGGTAAAAAAATGAAAAAAAATTAGAAATTCACAATTTCAATGAAATCTGGTTTGGCACACACAAGGAGTACGATAAAATAAATACATAATCCTTTGAATTTGATCCTCGAATTTTAAACTACAAAGCAAAATGAAAATGAACTGGAAAGTAATAAAAACCGAAGCATCCTATCAAAAAGCCATTAGTAGAACAATTGCAATTTTTCAGGCTAAAGAACACACGCCAGAAGCAGAGGAATTGGCCTTACTGCTGGTATTGGTAAAGGATTATGAAGATAAACACATACACCTGCCAGAGGTAAACCCAATTGAGGTAATAAAGCTAAAAATGGAAGAGCGTGGTATGAAAGCCAAAGACCTTGAACCCATTATTGGCAGGAAAGGACACGTTTCGTCTATTCTCTCAGGGCGAAGGGAAATAACCCTAAAAATAGCACAACGGTTAAGGGATTATTTTCAACTGCCAGCAGAAATATTTTTTCCTCCGTGTTAACAAATCCGGATTTGAAAGTTTAGAGGATTTAAAATTGAAAAAAGAAAGGTTTTTACTCCCTTCATTTTTCAATTCAACTGCTTCAGACATTGCGCTTTTCTTTGCATCACTCTTATAAGGCCTACCTCCTATACCTTCATTTTGTTTGCGACTCATCCAATAACCCTTCTAAAACCAAATTCTTATGTTTTGTATCGGGAACTTGGAACACTGATTAAGGAAAATGAAAGAGTTGAAACATGACCTTTGTCATATTTCGTATACGTCCGGTTTTATACATTTAATAATGTTAACTTAGTTGCGTAACCGTTAAATATGCTTTCTGGATTATTCACAAACCTATTACTCGCACTTATTTTCGGAGCCACAATTGGTTTGGAACGCGAGAGCAGCCAGCATGGTGAATCCAGCGCAGGCGCAGTTGGTGGCATTCGCACGTTTTCGCTCATTTCCTTATTAGGGGCATTGGCCGGTATTTTGTTTAAACACGACTATTCTGCTTTGGCCCTATGTATGGTCGCTGGGTTCTTGATCTTTTTGATTTCTTTTTATGTCGTAGAATCTTCTACTACTAAACGTTTCGGGATAACAAGTGAATTATCGGCCTTTGCAACTTTTTTCATCGGCCTGTTGGTGCTGATCGATATTATTCCTTTGCAAATTACAGTTGCCATCTTTGTTACGTTAATATTTGTCATGTCTCTGAAATCCAGAACCACACAGTTGGTAGCGGGTATTTCGAAGAATGAAGTCCAATCCTTTATCAGTTATGCAATTATTGCCCTGGTGGCGTTACCCGTCTTACCGGATTATTCTTACAAGCTAAAAGACATGGTTTTTTTACATGAGATCATGAAAGGATTTAATGTGGAATTGGGACAATTTGATACGTTGGATTTAATCAATCCCAGGAAGATATGGATGGTGGTGGTTCTGATAACCGGCATTGATGTTTTTGGATATGTTTTAGGTAGGATTGTTGGTAATAAAAGTGGCTTTGCATTAACCAGTTTTATGGCCGGGTTTGTTTCCTCCACTTCCGCCACTCAATCATTGGCACAAAGGAGCAAGAAAACCAGTTTTATTAACCATTTGGTAGGGGCCGCGGTATTAGCCAACCTTGCCAGTTTCTTACAAATATTTCTATTGATCGGGCCATTGAACCCAAAGTGGTTGATCTCTATCACTCCCAGTATTTTACTCATGATACTTACAGCTGGCTTAATTTCATTTATTTTCTTTAAGAAAAAGGAACCGAAGGAAGAGGAAGGTGCCCAGGAAAAAAAATCAGAAAACATATTTTCGTTGATGCCTGCATTGAAGTTTGCCGGAATCTTGATTGTCATTAAAATAGTTACAAAAATTTGTTTAATTGTATTTGGACAATCTGGTTTTATTATCAGCTCAGTCATCGCTTCATTTGCTGGTATTGATGCCATCATCGTGAACCTGGCGGATATGGCAGGGCATACTATCACCTATAAGTTTGCCTTCGTTACATTCTTAGTTATTAATGCTACCAATTTATTAAGTAAGTCGCTCTATTCTTATCTTCAAGGGAATAGTCAATTCGCTTTGAAATTTTTGGTATCCGTACTAACCATTGCCGCTGTCAGCTCCATCTGGCTAATTTTTATCTAGTTGCATTGGAAATCAGTGCATAGTAATAATCAGGGTTGATTTATTATGTATCAAATGGAAAGAGTGAAAACCAGCAGCAATGCAGTAGAGATTCTAAGAAAATTCAGAGCTTAACCTCAAATACAAATTCACCCGAGCCTACCCGAATTAGTGCATATCCATTTTCGTAGGCATCGGGTTTTACCTCTTTTTCCTTTTCCATGATCAAAGAATTCTCCATGCACTTAATCCAAACCTCGGATGTGGTGTTGGCCGGAATGGAAACTCGCAAGGTATATTTTCCGTTTTCTATCTTCCAATCGCTTCCAATTTTTCCACGAACAGAATGATAACTTCCCTTTGCCCAGGTAAGATCACCAGCGGGTTGAGGCTTGATCACTATTTTTTCAAAACCTGGAGCAGCAGGATTTATCCCTAATAAAGATCGGTAAAACCATTCGTCAACTGAACCAAACATCGGGTGGTTTTGCGAGTAAACATTATCCGATCCTTTCCAATTTTCCCACAGCGTAGTGGCCCCATTCGAAAGCATGTAACCCCAACCTGGGTAACCGCGCTGATTGGCAATGGTATAGGCCAATTCGTTATTGTTCGTTTGACGTAGCACATCAAACATCATCATCACACCAAAAATACCCGATGATATATGGTTTTGATAACGCTTGAATTCATTCATTAATATTTCAAACGTTAATTCTTTTTCCGGTGATACATCATACCACAATGCGAATAGCTGGGCAGACTGTGTGGCATTATCAAACCGACCAGTGTTAGGAACTAAATACTTTTGTACAATCAGTTCCTTGATTTGCTCTGCCAATTTTGTAAAAGCAACCTTATCCTCCCGTTTATCCAGAATAGTAGCAAACTCAGCCGCTAATAAGGCATGATGGTAATAGAATGCCGAAGCCGAAAACGCTTCGGGCCTTGGATCAAGCGCCTCGTGATCACTGATATCCCAATGAAATAATCCATCAACTGAATTCGCTTGAAGAAATTCCATTTGTTTTTTAATAGCTGGAAAATGGTCTTCAATGATTTTCTTGTCACCATAAAAAGTAAAGAGCTGTTTTTGCAGATAAGGAAAGGCAAGTTGCCATCCGAGAGGTCCAGAGTTTCCTCCGTAACCCCGATCAGCAATGCCTACAAAAGGTGCTGTTTCTGTAATGCCTCCATCTGGCTGCTGTTCATCAGCAAAGTCGCTAACTGCTTTGCGATAAAAACTGGCCATGTCAAAATTGTAGTTGAATGAATTACACGTTGCTGTAATATCAGCTCCGTAGCCAAATTTCTCACGGCCCGGGCAATCACTCTGCACGCTAAAGACATTACTCAGGAACGTCCAGTTGATAACGGAATGTAATTGATTAAACATTTCATTGGAGCAAGTGAAGTCACCAGTAGAAGCCAAGTCTGTATTCATTCGCAAACCTTCAATTGAATTAAGGTCAGGCTTCCCAGGCCACCCTGTGATTTCCACATAACGAAAACCATGGAACGTAAAGCGAGGAGCCCATACTTCGGTGCCCACACCTTTCAGTGTATACCTATCTTCCTGCCAGGCATCTGCAGGAGCACCAGGGCCGCCATCCACCTTCCACATAGATTTAATCTGACCTGCTATTGAGGTAAGGAAATTCAAAGAACCATCAGGATGAATGTTTTCCCCATACTTAAGTTTTATCTGAGTTCCTGCTTTACCTTTTACTTTTATCCGTGCTGCTCCTGCAAAATTCTGACCCATATCTGCTATGAATACACCTGGCTTAAGTTCCTTCACACTTATCGGCTTCAACACTTTTGTGATACGTATGGGAGGTTGCATTTGTACAGAAAGGGTGCCTGAAGGTCCTTTTGTCAACACAGCGTTTTTCCACGCTTTTCCTGTTGTTGCGGTCAGCCAATCTTTTTGTTCAAGGCGCGCATCAAAGTGTTCACCGAGATAAACATTGTTGCGTAATACCGGTCCCAATGCGGTCTGCCAGGTTTCATCTGTCACTATTGAATCGATGGAGCCATCTTCATATTGAATTCTGATCTCTGCTTTTAAACATGGCCTGCCTGTTTCTTGTGCATCCCGTAAATTGAATCGTGAAAACAAGCGCATTGGGAGTGGATTATACCAACCATTGCCTAGCATGACTCCAGCTACATTATCTCCATTTTTAAGAAGGTGTGTGATATCATGCGCAACATAAAGTACCTCTTTTCGATAGGTAGTCCATCCTGGATCCAAAACATGATCACCAATTTTTTTTCCGTTAAGATAAGCTTCATAATAACCCAGCCCTGCAATATATAATCGTGCAGATTGAATAGTCTTTTTTACCACGAACGATTTCTTGAATAAAGGCATGCGATCATCCTTGTAAAAATCTTCATCGCGCTCAAACTGATGCCGGCCGTCATCTATCCATTTTGCAGTCCAATCAGAGATTGACAACATAGCGGTTTCAAAAGTGGCTGGGTCGCTCCATTCTGAAGCTGTGTCGTTTACATCATACACCCTCACCCGCCAGAAATATTTGGTGAACGATTTTAAGGAAGAGCCTTTATATTCAATGTGAAGGCTCTGTCCTGATCCAATTTTCCCTGAATTCCATTGGTTGCCGGTACGATCATCTTCACGATCACTTACTATAATTTCATAAGCTGATTGATTTTGGCTTCTTCCTTCCAGGACAAATTGCCAACTAAAGCGTGGTTTTGCCATGTCAATGCCTAATGGATTTTCGCGATACTCGCATGTAAGCTTAGTGGGATGAAGTACTGCGAACGAGTGGTGGAAAAGTAATGTGAGGATAATTGAAAAGATGTATTTCATTATAAACTCTTAAATGGTGTTGGTTTTGTTCAGAAACTGATCACAAATTGGATGAAGCGTGGATTTGATTATCCCAAGTTTAATTCAACAGCCCATTGGCCTTTAACCAATTTTTACAGCGATCCATCCATTGATCGCCAGTCGTCTTATTGTTCATGCCAAAACCATGTCCACCTTTTTGATAGAGATGCAATTCGGCAGGTACTTTATTTTTTGTCAAACTTTGATAGAATGCAATGCTATTATCAGGATTAACTACATCGTCATCACTGGCATGGACTAAAAATGTAGGAGGTGTTTGGGCTGTTACCTGAAGTTCGTTGGAATACTGGTTGATCTTTTCTACTGTAGGATGCTTGCCAAGTAGCTGGTCACGTGAGCCTATGTGCCCGATAGCATCCTGAAAACTAATGACAGGGTAAATCAAAATCATAAAGTCGGGGCGCAGGCTGATATTGCCTGCTTCCCGGATCATAGCCTGGGTAAAATGAGTAGCCGTTGTGGAGGCCAAATGTCCACCCGCAGAAAAGCCCATGATACCAATCCGATTTACATTTACGTTCCATTCTTTGGCACGCTGCCGAACTGTTTTAATAGCTTGCTGGGCATCTTGTAATGGCCCAATCTCCCGATTTTCCATGGTTGCTTCATTTGGAATTCGGTATTTCAATACAAAGGCAGCTATGCCCATTTCTGTAAATTTTTTAGCTACTTCCGTGCCTTCATGGCTGATGGCATTCACCCAATAGCCACCACCAGGACAAATGATTATTGCGGTACCATTAGCCTTGCCCTTTGGCGGTAAAAAAATGCTAAGTGCAGGTATCGAGATCTTGCTAACGATTGTAATACCATCCCTTTGTTCTGTGGTTTCTTCATCTGGTGAAGGTTTACTATTTGGTATTTTATCCGCATAAAGTGGAATCAAAATTTGGGCAAAATTACTGGAAGCCGTAACTGCGAAAAAAATGGTTAGAATGGATACCTTACTCATAAAATTATAGCTGTATTTTAGTACAATTTAAACTTTAAAATCGATCTAAAATCCACCTTCCTGATAGGGAAGTTTCCGTTCTCTGACAGACCAACAAGGTCTTTAATTACCCCTTGTGGGCCGCGTTCTACATTTCCGCAGTCGATTTGCTCTATAACTCAAGTCATAGCATGTTCAACCAACAAACAATTGTTTAGGGTTTCTTATCGCTTTCTGGCTTAAATTGAAGGAACAAACTTGGGAGCCCAAAAACCTCGGTTATTTAACGATAACCTTTTAAATAATTTTGTTACTTTATGCTTCAGAAAATAACAAGATATTATAAATTTAGTGGTCAATCTCTTGTACTGTCGAGATGACCAAAAACCTAAACTTAAAACAAACACATAAACGTTAATGCTATGGCAAAGAAAGCAAAGAAAAAAGTAGCCAGGAAAGCTGCTAAAAAAGGAAAAGCAAGACCAGCTAAAAAAGCTGCCAAAAAAGGTGCGAAAAAATCAGCCAAGAAAGTCGTTAGAAAAGTTGCCAAGAAAGCAGCTAAACCTGCAAAGAAGGCAGTTAAAAAAGTTATTAAAAAAGCACCTGCTAAAAAACCGACTATGGTGACCCCACCAGCACCTCCTGCACCGGCTCCAGTGGTGGCGCCAACACCAACTCCTACTCCCGCACCAGATACAAACTCTGGATCAGGGGGCGGAATGGGCTCATCTATGTGATTGATTCTAGATTAGTCATCTGAAGTAAAATCGATTCCGAACCCTGCACACAAAGGGAAATCGGAATCGATTTTTATTTCCAGCAATCACTTGGAGGTTATTACGTGCCGGCATTCTTCTCTCTTCCGGCTTTTAACCTTTTTCGAAAGCCCTAAAACTTTTAACTTTCCCTACTTCCAATCCTTCTTTAAGATTCTATGTTTAAATTAATCAATCTAAAATCAAAGTTTGACCTTGCACGCGAAAAACAAAAAGATTTTAGAAATGTGGTAATCGTTCAATCCATCATTGTGGTTTTAACATTAACCCTTTCCCAACCGTTGCTGGATGATCCCTCCAGTGATACTTCCAAATTAATCATCTCAATTTTTTCCTTCCTTGGTGCGTTGAATATTTTTCTTATGTGGGACCTTCTGCGAAACTTTACACTCAATCGCACCCTGATCCTCACCATTCTAATTGTTTTATGTGGTATCGTCTTTACAGGAATACTAGTGGAGTTTCCATACTACCAGATGCTGAAAGTTTCTAACCGTCAGGTGTACCTTCTGATTCTCCACAGCACTCTATTTCCAATTGAAGTAATTGTAATCAGTTTTGCCATTCGGGATATATTTTCGGGAGGATATTTTACGCCAGACAAACTATGGGGAGCAGCGTGTGTTTTCCTCATGTTTGGCTTCTCGTTTGGCAGCATGTATGACCTTATCACGATCGCCATCCCTGGCTCTATGGGGGTAAACATAGAATTAGGCTTACCAAATTATGCCGAATGCCTCACTTACAGTTTTTGCATATTGGGTGGAATTGATTCTGGCATTGAACCAAACCGCCTTATTCGAAATATCAGCGTAATTGAAGCCGTATGGGGCAGCTTGTACGGAATGTTGATTATTGGAAAACTGCTCGGACTTCCCCGCGCAGAAGAGCGAAAATTGAATTAACTTGACACAATTAATTAACCCAAACTATGAATAACCGCAGACTACCAATTATTATCGTGGGCATTATTGCCTTTATTGTGCTAATGACCTTGTCATCAAGCTTGTTTTATACCATTTCGGCAACAGAACGTGCCATTATCTTTTATCCTTTCGGGAGCGGATTAGACAAGGATCAGGTTATGGAGCCAGGCTTCCACATGAAAGCTCCCTGGAATGATGTTTATGTTTACACTGTAAATGAAGTTTCATCCGATGAAAACATGGACGTATTGGACAAAAATGGTTTGTCAATTCACGTAGATATAACCGTACGTTTTTTTCCCATCCCTGGTAAAATAGGATACATCCACGAAAAGTTTACGAAAAACTATGTGAATGTTTTAATCATCCCGGAAGTGCGATCTACAGTTCGTCAGGTAATGGGGCGCTACACTGCAGAAGAAATCTACTCCACCAAACGGGCAGAAGTTGAGAATGGAATCACAACTGAAACTGAAAAAATTCTGCATGAGAGCAACGTAACAGCTACAGCCGTTTTGATTAGATCCATTAACTTACCTGAACAAATTAAGGCGGCCATTGAAAACAAACTTCAGCAACAGCAAGAATCCCTAGCCTACCAATATCGCCTAGACAAAGAAAAAAGCGAAGCCGAACGGAAACGAATAGCCGCAGAAGGTGAGAGCCGGGCAAATAACATTATTAACAATAGCTTAAGTGACAAATTATTGAAAATGAGGGGTATAGAGGCAACTCTGGAGTTGGCAAAATCGCCTAATAGCAAAGTTGTAATCATCGGTTCTGGTAAGGATGGCCTGCCCATGATTTTGGGCAATAATTAACCGATAAATCCTGTGGAATAATTCGGAAGATCATTTTTAACTACCAACTGTTACACTTATTTTAGGGGCAACGTATTTATAAAATTATGTCTAAGACTGCAGAATTGATCATTGACGGAAAGTCATACAAACTCCCCATTGTGGAAGGGACAGAAGGAGAAAGAGCAATTGACATTGCCAACCTTTTGGAGGAAGCTGGAGTAACCACACTGGATTTCGGTTATAAGAATACGGGAGCCACTAAAAGTGCCATTACATTTTTAGATGGGGATAAAGGAATTTTGCGTTATCGTGGATATTCAATTGAAGAATTGGCAGCCAAGTCAACCTTCCTTGAGGTTTCGTACCTGCTCATCTACGGTGAACTTCCTACGAAAGAACAACTGGCAAAGTTTTCCGATGATATCAAAACCCATACCCTTGTTCACGAAGATGTAAAGAAAATATTAGACGGATTTCCCTCAACCGCTCACCCGATGGGGGTTTTGGCATCACTTTTTTGCTCACAAACTGCTTTCTATCCCGAATCACTTGACCCCAATCGTTCAGCCGAAGGCGTTTATCTTAGCATTGTTCGTTCACTTGCGAAAATGCCAACTTTTGCTGCCTGGGCATATAAAAATGAAGTGGGCCATCCAGTTAATTATCCCGACAACTCACTTGAGTACTGCCAACGTTTCCTCAAAATGCTATTTGCCCTCCCTGCCCAACCATATGAAGTTGATCCTGTGATCGCGGATGCATTGGATAAACTGCTAATCCTGCACGCTGATCATGAACAGAACTGTTCCACTTCAACAGTTAGAATTGTTGGCTCGTCAAAAGCTACAATTTATTCTTCTATTTCTGCCGGAATAAATGCCCTTTGGGGTCCACTTCATGGTGGCGCTAACCAAGAAGTGATTGTGATGTTGGAGAACATTAGAAAAGACGGTGGTGATACAGACAAATGGATTAATAAAGCGAAAGACAAAAACAGCGGTTTTCGTCTGATGGGCTTTGGTCATAGGGTTTATAAAAACTTTGATCCACGGGCTAAAATTATCAAAAAAGCTGCTGATGATGTCCTGAAAAAATTGGGGATAAATGATCCGGTTCTTGAAATAGCCCAAAAGTTGGAAGAAGTAGCATTGCGCGATCCTTATTTTATTGAGCGCAAGCTTTATCCAAATGTAGACTTCTATTCCGGCATTATTTACAGAGCCCTGGGAATTCCGGTGGATATGTTCACTGTCATGTTTGCCATAGGCCGGTTGCCTGGATGGATTGCACAATGGAAAGAACTCCGTGAAAATAAAGAACCTATTGGACGTCCTCGGCAATTATATGTTGGTCAAACACAACGTCAATATGTGGAGTTGAAAAAGAGGTAAGCTATTTACTGACTACAAAAACTACTTTATATTTAAGGCTGGAATTAAACCAGCCTTTTTTATGAGCTTACAAGATGATTTTAATACTGCTGTGGTCAAATCCAAGGAACTTACGAAACGGCCATCTAATGAAGAACTCCTTGATCTCTACGCCTTATATAAACAAGCTACCGAAGGCGATGCAAGTGGCGACCGTCCTGGAGGTTTTGACTTCAAAGCAATTGCCAAATTCGATGCCTGGCAAGGTAAGAAAGGAGTCTCAAAAGACCACGCATCTCAAGAGTATATCAAACTTATTGATCGCCTTCATCAACTATACGCATAACATCATCTATCATAAGAATTGAATATATTTTATCAACCCGATATTGATATTGGCGACCTCACCTTGTCTGAGGATGAATCCAGACACGCAATAAAAGTACTTCGCTCAGAAAATGGCGATATTCTCGATCTCACCGATGGCAAGGGAAGTTATTTTAAAGTTAGAATTACAAAAGTAGACGTAAGAAATTGCGTTTTTGAAATATTGGAAAGAAAGAAACAGCCCCGGAAAAGTTTCTACATCCACATAGCAATTGCTCCTACCAAAAATGCTGATCGTCTTGAATGGTTTGTAGAGAAATCAGTAGAGATCGGTGTTGACAAAATCAGTTTCATGGTTTGCAAAAACTCAGAACGGAAAACTATTAATCTTGAACGGATTGAAAAAATTGCAGTCAGTGCCATGAAACAGTCAGGACAATGTTGGCTGCCAGAAGTTATTTCTGTGAAGCCTATGACTGAAATTGTCTCCACATCATCGTCTCAAAAGTTTATCGCATACGTGGACCACTCAAATCCTAAGCATTTGAAATCAGTCGCAAACCCAAATCAAGATTACCTGGTACTCATTGGTCCCGAAGGAGATTTTAGTGACGAAGAATTAAGCTTAGCAGAACAAGCTGGATTTTTGAAAGTGAGTTTAGGGCCCAACCGGCTCCGGACGGAAACCGCTGGAATTACAGCATGCCATCTATTAAATATGGTAAATACCTAACCTGAGGCTTGGCAAAAGTTGACCTCAACTGATAACTTTACTTCACTAATAGTAAAATAATGACTGCAACGGAAGCCAGGAAAGCCATATACGTACTTTCGGAAAAAATAAATTACCATAACGAACTCTACTATCAAAAAAATACAACTGAAATCACCGATCTGGAGTTTGATCAATTACTAGAAAGTCTGATCAAACTGGAAGAGCAATTTCCAGAACTTAAACTTCCAGACTCACCCTCGCAGCGGGTAGGAGGCACCATTACAAAAGAGTTTGTTACCATCGCCCACCAATATCCCATGCTCTCTTTGGGAAACACATATTCCCAACAAGAACTTGAAGATTTTGATGGACGCGTAGCTAAGGGTTTGGATGGGGACGCTTATGAATATTTTTGCGAATTAAAATTTGACGGGGTATCCATCAGTCTTACGTATGAGAATGGACTATTGACTCATGGTATAACACGTGGAGATGGTGTTAAGGGTGATGATGTTACAGCCAATGTTAAAACAATTAAAAGTTTACCGTTACGCATTAAATCAAAAAATACTCCAAAGGAATTTGAAGTCCGTGGTGAAATTTTTCTTCCAAAGAATGTTTTTAAGCAACTGAATAAGGAGCGGGAAGACATTGGCGAAGAAACATACGCCAACGCCCGAAACACAGCTTCCGGCACGTTGAAAATGCAGGACTCTTCAGAAGTCGCAAAACGAAAGTTAGATTGTTATGTGTATTATTTACTAGGCGAAGCTATCGGGGTAAAAACTCATTCTGAAGCAATTGCCGCAGTGGAGTCTTGGGGATTTAAGGTCTCCCCTACTTATCAGAAATGCAAAAGCATAACTGATGTGCTGGAATATATCAACCATTGGCAAACCCGCAGAGCAGACCTACCTCTTGAAACCGATGGTGTCGTAATAAAAGTGAATGACCTTGACCAACAAGCAAGGCTTGGTTACACCGCCAAAAGCCCCAGATGGGCAATTGCCTATAAATATAAATCAGAAAGTCTCAGCACAAGATTAAACGACATAACGTATCAGGTAGGGCGAACCGGTGCCATTACACCTGTTGCCGAATTAGAGCCCGTACTTTTAGCAGGTACTACCGTTAAGCGCGCCTCGCTTCATAACGCCAATGAAATAGCACGACTTGATCTACGAATCGGAGATTATGTTTTTGTCGAAAAAGGTGGGGAGATCATACCCAAGGTGACCGCTGTTGATCTTTCTCAACGAACACCAAAAGCCAAAACAATTCAATACATTACACAATGCCCGGAATGCAACACCAAACTTATACGGGTGGAGGGAGAGGCAAATCATTATTGTCCCAACGAAAAAGGTTGCCCGCCTCAAATAAAAGGAAGAATTGAACACTTCATTCAGCGAAAAGCAATGAATATCGACTCATTGGGAGAGAAAACAATCGGCCAGCTTTACGACTTGGGCCTGGTGAAAAGCCCAGCGGATTTATACGATTTAAAGAAGGAAGACCTCCTGAAGCTAGAAGGGTTCAAGGATCTCTCCGTAAAAAATCTTTTGAAAGGAATTGAGGGATCAAAGGCCACGCCATTCGAATCAGTTCTATTTGGAATTGGAATACGATATGTTGGGAAAACAGTAGCAGAGAAGCTTGCGCGCCATTTCAACAGTATGGCAAACCTTACCAAGGCAACCTACGAAGACCTTCTTGGCACTCCGGAAGTAGGTGAAAAAATCGCGCAAAGTGTTGTGGCGTTCTTCTCTAAAGCAGAAAACATAAAAGAAATTGACCGGCTAAAAAAAGCAGGCCTTCAAATGGTTTCAGAGGAGAAGGAACCTGAGAAAGTTAGTTCGATATTAGAAAATAAGTCATTCGTGATTTCGGGAACCTTTCAAAAATATGAGCGTGAGCAGCTCAAGGAGATTATTATTGCAAATGGTGGCCGGGTGTTATCCGGTGTTTCAGGAAAACTGGATTATTTATTGGCTGGGGAAAACATGGGCCCATCTAAATCAGAGAAAGCCGTGAAGCTTGGCGTAAAAGTGATTTCAGAAACAGAATTCGAAACTTTGCTCAATGCCTAACCACAAAATAATGGCAGAATCTACCTTACGGAAATCTGTTTAATCCCAGTATATTTCGGGATGTTTAAAATGAATCTTTTAAGGTGGCGCACTTCCCTGGCGTTGAAGAAAAACAAAAGCTTGCGCAGAAATGTACCGTATAAAAAGGCTTCTAGTATCGGAATCATCTTTAGCGTTGAAGATAAACAAAAGCATTCCGACATTAAGGAGTTCATCAGTCGTTTGGAGACAGATGGCAAACGGGTACAAGTGCTTGAGTTCCTGCCAAAAAAGAAAGAGAATTATGAATTCCTATTTGATTTTTTTTCTATCACTGATCTTTCCTTTTGGGGCACTATAAATTCTTCACCAGCTGAGAAATTTGCGGAAGCACCGTTTGACTATCTTTTTTACGTAGACAATCAGTCTAACCCTCTTGTGTTAAACCTACTGGCCCGATGCAAGGCCCGATGTCGCGTGGGCAAATTCTATGAAAATGAAAGTTCATTCTTTGAGTTTATGATTGAAAGCAAAGGCACCACCAAAGGGCTTATTGATAATATGTACAAGTACACTAAACAATTGAAATAAAATCGAATGAAAAAGCTCTATGGCACCGGTGTGGCATTAGTTACTCCTTTCGATGAAACTGGACAGGTTGACTACCGGAGCCTTAAAAAATTATTACAGCATACAGCCAAAGGGGTCGACTATTATGTTGTGATGGGCACCACTGGCGAAGCGGCAACTCTTAGCAAAGAAGAGAAAAAAAATGTGTTGTCTTTTGTAAAAGAAAACAATCCAAAGGAGTTACCTATCGTGTATGGAATTGGTGGAAACAATACGAATGAAGTTATTGAGACTCTGGAGCAAAGTGACTTAAGGGGTGTCGATGCCGTTCTCTCAATCAGTCCTTATTATAATAAACCCTCGCAGGAAGGCATCTACAGGCATTTCAAAGCAATTGCCGATAAAAGTCAGGTTCCTATTATTATTTACAATGTTCCTGGAAGGACAGCTTCTAATGTAACTGCGGAAACAACTCTAAGGTTGGCTAAGCACGTAAATGTCATTGGTATAAAAGAAGCCTCCGGCAGTTTGGAGCAGTGCATGAGAATTGCTAAGGAAAAACCGAAAGACTTCATGCTTATTTCCGGAGATGATATGCTTGTTGTTCCGCTTTACTCAATTGGGGCAGTTGGGGTTATTTCCGTCCTGGCCAACTCCTTTCCGGTGATCTTTAAAAAGATAAAAGAGTTTTCATCTGGAGGAAATTTTGCAAAAGCAGCTTTGGAACAATTCAAACTGTTGGAAATCAATGGCCCCATGTATGAGGAGGGCAATCCTGTTGGTGTTAAGCAGGTATTGAAAGTGATGAACATTTGCGGCAATCAGGTGAGACTGCCACTAGTCTCTGCCTCAGATAGCCTTCAGAAAAAAATTGAAAAAATCCTGAATGGCTTTAACTAAAAAAGGAGCACACCTAGCGCTCCTTTTTAAGATCATTTCTTGTTATTTAGGCTCTTTGTTCTTCAATTCCTGAACTTCAGCTCGGATAGCCTGAGCAATATTTTTGAGGTCCTGCATACCTTTACGTACTCGGGTACCAGCTGCGCTGTTAGCTTTGTTATAAAACTTGTCGGCATCAAGTTCGATGAGTGCAATCAGGGCTTTTAACTCTTCAAATTTTTTCATTGTTATGGGGTGTTTAGATTAAGAATTCATTCTCCAAATGCTAAATTAAATAAAAACGTTTAAAAACAAGGTGGAAACCCATTTTATTACATTCCTTTCGTGACTGTAACCAATTCTTCCTTGCGGTAAAACCCGCTGTCCAGCTTGGCTTTTAGGGCCGAAAAGGCTGTTAAAGTCTCTTCAACATCGGCCAATGAATGGGCCGCGGTAGGGATGATCCGGAACATGATAATGTCCTTAGGCACAACAGGATAGATCACCACCGAGCAGAAAATACCATAGTTTTCTCTAAGATCCATAGCCATGTTAGCTGCCTCGCCTACCCCACCCTTGAAAATGACCGGTGTTACAGGAGATTGGGTAGTGCCGATGTAGAAGCCTCTTTCCTTCAATCCGCTCTGCATAGCCCTGAAAATCTTCCAAAGATTGTCTTTTAGCTCAGGTTTGGTTCGCAATAGCTCTAGGCGCTTCATCCCTCCTATCACGAATGGGATGGGCAAACTCTTTGCAAATATCTGAGAGCGGACGGTGTATCGTAAATATTTTAGAATTTTGGTACTACCTGCTACAAAGGCGCCAATGCTGGCCATAGATTTAGCAAATGTTGAGAAGTACAAGTCAATCTTATCCTGGACACCTTGCTCCTCGCCAGCCCCAGCGCCCGTCTTGCCCATTGTTCCAAAACCGTGAGCATCGTCCACCAATAATCTAAAATTGTATTTTTCTTTCAGGGCAACTATTCCTCTCAAATCCCCCATGTTTCCAGACATCCCAAAAACACCTTCCGTAATCACCAGGATACCGCCTCCGGTTTCGTTGGCAATCCTTGTGGCTCTTTGAAGTTGCTTTTCGAGGTTTTCAATATTATTATGAGGGTAAACAAAACGTTTGCCCATATGTAAACGAACTCCATCGATGATGCAAGCGTGACACTCGGCATCATACACAATAACATCCTTACGATCCACCACCGCATCAATAATAGAAAGCACACCTTGATAGCCGTAGTTTAATAACATCACATCTTCCTTCTTCACGAAATCCGCTAGTTGGGATTCAAACTCTAAGTGGTGAACGGAATTACCTGACATCATTCGGGCGCCCATTGGCGCTGCTAACCCATATTTTGCTGTAGCCTCGGTATCCGCCTTTCTGACTTCGGGATGATTGGCTAACCCCAGGTAATTATTCAAACTCCAATTCAACACTTTCCGACCGTTGAACATCATTCGTGGTCCAATATCCCCTTCCAATTTGGGAAAGAAGAAGTAATCATCAGGAAGATGAGAGTATTTGGCCAATGATCCGGCCTCCATTTTAAGCTTGTCAAATAAGTCCACCATTTATTTTTTTCTTTAATTTCCATTAAAAATTGGGGCGAAAATAAGGAAAAAACATCAATATCAAGGCTTCACTTGCGCGCTTCATTCACTCACCATTATGCGCGATGTTGAATTGGGTTAAAAATCATCAAATGTGCTGTTGAATCTCGGGTTAATGAAATTATTGAGTTTGGTTCCAAATCGGTAATTAATTCCAAAAAAGGTCTCGAAATTATAGCTGGATTCGAGTTGTCTCTGCCTGCTTAGAACTTCTTCTCCGCTTGCCCCTTCACCAGGTAAATAGATCTGGTCATGCACTAAACCACCAAACAGGTAGATATAGAATGATAGACCCCCCGTTACCCGCACTTCCATTTGGGTAGCCAAGCCCAGGTTATTTACTTTCCAATCATGGAAATAGTTGCGGTAACTAATACCTGTGTTGATTACTCCCCATTTTTGATTAAACGAGATGTTTAGTTCGGCATTATGGCCCAACAACATCTCTTCTGTCTTATTATAGATTGTGGTATCATAATAAATATTGCTTTGTGCACCAATACCATATCGAATGGTAACAAACCTATTGTTTACGTCTTTATAAGGAAAAAAACTGTATTCAACCTGAGGAAGAATGTAAACCCTGGACTTATAGTTGGAAAAAGTATTATTGAGAAATGAAACCTGATAGCCATAGGACCAATGAGTATTTATACTTTTGACTAAGGTGTGCTCGAAACTGTAATTCGTATTTTTTACCACCACTTCAAGAGGCCCTGAGTCAGTTTCATATTCGTAAGAGGATTTTTCCAGTCCGCCAAAAAAACCAAAGCTTATCTTCCAGTCATCGGTTGTACGATTGAAACGAAAATTACCGCGCAGCTCTGAATTCTTATACACTTGATCCATATTGATATGTCCATTGCCCCCCACGCGAAACACCCAGTAATTCCATTCATCTTTAGTCTGATTAAAATCACGTGCCGAATCCGTGGACACATCTCTTTTCATGGTTATCGAAATGCCGTCTGCCTGATTGGTTTTGGCCACCAGGGGAGCGAGGCCCAATTTCAAGTACTTAAGCATTTTGTCTCTTAATTCGAAGTCAGTGGCATTCGGATCTGTGATAAATCGAAGAGTATCTCTGGTATGAAGGAAAGAATTTTGACCATAGTAGATCATCTGATACTGTCTTCCGCCACTCCCATTTCTTTGTTGAGTGATCAACACGTGTACATCAGCAGCTACGCGATCCAACAGGAAATCCACCACATTAATCTCCGTTCGGATAAACTGCAAATCACAGAAGGCATTGCTACAGTCTATAAACACCTTTAACTTTTGAGGGGTCTTATCCTGGGCGCTAATCGAGGCACTTAGCAGGAAGAAGAAGACAAGCAAATAATGTCTCATGCAAGTTGGGTTTGAGGGTTACTACATATACTAAAAGTGAAGAGAAAAGTTACGGACAGCGGGAATTAACGAAACTTTGGACAGCATTATTATATAAACGGCAAGCTGCCAAGGGAATCACTGAATGGAACCTGTCTGCACGCCAGGAACACATGTATTCCTAAATTGAGATTAGTCGATATAAAAATTAGATTTGTGACTTACAATACTGAATTGAAATGCCGAAAATAAACAAACTACTTGTTGCCAACCGGGGTGAAATTGCTTTACGCATTATGCGTAGTGTGCGCGAGATGGGGATCAAAACAGTAGCTGTCTTTAGTGAAGCAGATCGTCAGGCGCTACATGTTCGATTTGCCGATGAAGCTATCTGTATAGGATCTCCACCATCATCAGAGTCTTATCTGAGGATGGAAAAAATATTGGCCGCTGCAAAAGCATGCGGTGCCGATGCAATTCACCCGGGCTATGGATTTCTTTCGGAGAATGAAAATTTCGCCAATGCTGTCAAAGAAGCGGGCCTCATCTTTATTGGTCCTTCTGCAGAATCTATTGAATTGATGGGGAGCAAACTCGCTGCTAAAACCGCGGTCGCAAAATTTGGTGTGCCGCTGGTGCCCGGAACCTCAGAACCCATCTCAGATGTTAAGACAGCTAAAAAAATTGCAGCAGAAATTGGTTATCCGGTTCTCATCAAAGCAAGTGCAGGGGGTGGCGGCAAAGGTATGCGCATGGTTGAGAATGAAGACGAATTTCTGGAGCAGATGGATCGGGCGGTAAGCGAAGCCACCTCCGCTTTTGGCGATGGCTCTGTTTTTATAGAGAAGTATGTATCACTGCCCCGGCATATCGAATTCCAGATTTTTGGAGACCAACACGGAAATGTGGTTCATTTATTTGAGCGCGAATGTTCAATTCAGAGAAGGCATCAAAAAGTAATAGAAGAGGCACCATCCTCCATTCTTACCCATGAGCTGAGAAAGAAAATGGGTGAGGCCGCTGTAAATGTTGCACGTGCAGCTAATTACTACAATGCCGGAACGGTGGAGTTCCTTGTGGATGAAAAACTCAATTTCTATTTCCTGGAAATGAATACGAGGCTACAGGTGGAACATCCGGTGACAGAAGAAATTACAGGCCTTGATCTTGTAAAATTACAAATCAAAGTGGCGGAAGGTGAAAAACTACCTTTCCAACAAGGAGACTTAAAAATCAATGGTCATGCCATTGAAGTAAGAGTGTATGCTGAAGATCCAGTTAACAATTTTCTACCCGACATAGGTATTTTAAAAACATACAAAAGGCCTCAAGGTCATGGCATTCGGGTGGATGACGGCTTTGAACAGGGGATGTCCATTCCATTTTATTACGACCCTATGATCGCTAAAATGATTTGCTCGGCTGAAACCCGTGAAGTTGCCATTGAGAAAATGATTCGGGCAATTAATGAGTTCGAGATTACAGGCCTGGAAACCACGCTCGGCTTTTGTAAATTCGTGATACAGCATGAAGCATTCAGAAGTGGAAATTTTGATACCATGTTTATTGAAAAATATTTCAAACCAGAATACTTACAGCCCAAACCCATTGCAGAGGAAGAAATGATTGCTGCGGTGTTAGCTTTTGAGCTCTTGAATGCCTCCCGTGATACTACATCATTGGCCGGGTCGGCAAAATCAGTAGAAAGTAAATGGAGGAAAAATCGTTTATAATTATTGGGAGAAATTAAATGATTTCTGGATATTAGTCCTTCAAAACTATTACGAATTCAATTATCTATAATATTCTCTTTTATTGAACTTATTTGTCAAAAAGTTAATTTGTGGAGTATGAGCAATCTATTATTAAAGAGGATCACCCTAAACCCAGAAATTTGCCACGGTAAGCCAACCGTGCGGAACACGAGGTACATGGTAGAAAGTATTTTAGAGTATCTGGCCGGTGGTGATGATATTGAAACTATTATTAAAGAATTCAAGGATTTACAGCGGGAGGATATTCTGGCTTGCATCGCTTACGCAAATGAAGTGATAAAGCTAAAAGGGTTATCCCCAACAGTTGTGTAATGAAGTTTTTGGTGGACGCTCAATTTCCAAAAGCCTTAAGCGAACTTATCAAGGAAAAGGGTTTTGATTCTCTTCACACTTCTGAACTACCTTTAAAAAATCTCACACCAGATTCTGATATCATTGCAATCTCAAAAAAAGATGTACGTATAGTTATTACCAAAGACAGTGATTTATTATTCTTTTATTCTGAAGAAAGAACCATTTAAAATCCTATTTGTTCGCGTTGGCAATCTTCGCTTATCAAAGTTAATTGCACTTTTCGAGTTAAATTTTGAAAATATCATAAAGAAATTTAAGTCAGGTAGTATAATCGAAATGACACTGGACGAAATAAGGATTCTATATTAGAAAAGTGTGAAATCTTTCAACCGTCCTCTTATTCTAGCCTCTAGTTCTCCTCGAAGACAATATCTGATGAAAGAAGTTGGGTTTCAATTTAAAGTTGAATCACCCGATATTGATGAGGCATTTCCTGCCGGCATGGATGTGCAACGTGTGCCAACGTTTCTTGCGGAGACTAAGGCTAAAGTATTCGCTGAGAAAATCAATACCGAAATTGTTATTACGGCCGACACCATTGTCATTTTAAAGGATAAAATTCTGAACAAACCAAGAGACCGCGCGGAAGCCATTGCCATGCTTACCGAACTGTCTGGACAAACACACCTGGTGATCACAGCAGTCTGTCTTTTTAGTAAAAAGAAAATAGACTGCTTTGATGACCACACAAAAGTGACATTCAATAAACTAAGCAACGCAGAAATTTCGTTTTATGTTGACACCTGCAAACCGTTCGACAAGGCAGGCGCATATGGAGTTCAGGAGTGCCTGCCAGCCGGAATGAACCCCTGCTCACAAGAAGAAGTAGACTTCTTGAAAAGAATTGCCAAGCTGGATTTAATTGAAAAGAGTTTAGTCACCGTAAAAACCGGGCGCGGAATGGATGGGATTGAGAAAATAAACGGAAGCTATTTCAATGTGATGGGAATGCCAATACATAAGGTGTATTCTCATTTGTTGAATTTCTGAGAATGTTCAAAGATCTATTGTAGTATTCCTTTGTATATCCTCATAAGTTCAGCAGCTATTACACTCGGTTCAAACTTCTCAATATAAGTTTTGGATTTAGCTGTCATCTGCGTTGCGAGGCCATCATTTGAAAGTACCTTATTTAAAGCAACCGCAAGTTGCTCCTGATTTTTGGAATCCACGTATAAACAATCTGGCCCTCCTGCCTCTTCAAAACAAGAACCTTGTGATGTGATTACTGGAACACCGCATGAAATCGCCTCCACTATAGGAATTCCAAAACCTTCAAACAATGAAGGATAAACAAAGACCTTTGCCAGCTGATAAATCGCTGACAAATCTGAAAAATCAACGTTGAGAATAAAAGTCACTCGCCTTTCCAAACCATTAGCCGTGATGTAATCCGTTAATTGCTTCATGTAGGAAGTAGCTCTTCCTACAATCAATACTGGTAAATCATTTGCTGAAGATTTAAGCGCTTGCAGTAAGAGTAGCACATTCTTACGCGATTCAATAGTGCCTACATTCAAAATAAATTCCTTTGGAAGCTTATACTTCGTCTGAACTTCTTTCAATTGATCCTTCGAATAGGTTCTCTTGAAATTCGCGTGGCATCCCTGATATACCACTTCGATCTTAGCAGGATCAATTTTTAAAAATTCAACCAGGTCATCAGCTGTTTGCTTACTGATGGCAATGATCTTATCAGCTGTTCGGCAAGCGTTGTTAAGCTTCCAAGTATAGATCTGTCTATCAATTGGTTTGTATAATTGGGGGAAGCGTTTAAAAATTACATCATGTACGGTAACTATTGTTTTTAATGAGCGTGGTTTTGTAATAGGCAATTCATTACTTAATCCATGAAAAAGCTGAACAGAATCGTGTGCGGCAACATTGCCCAGGTGATATGAACGCCAAAAACTTCCTAAACGCAAGGAAGTTGTCAAGGAAGAGGGTGGGTGAAGGCTAATCGATTTTTTTTTGAGTATGCCATTTATCTCAGAATGATTTCTGAGATCAGGTGTGTACAACCAATATTCATTGTTGGGATAGTATTCACTGAGAGCACTAACTACAAATCGGCTGTAATTGCCAAGCCCGGTAAAATTGTTGAACAATCGTTTGGCATCAAATCCAACTCTCACTTTGGAAATGTTTTCTTATATAGCTCAATACTCTGCAAAATGATTTCTTTTGCCTTCTCCTTTGACTGAAACTCATCCACTATTACTTTCTTATTTTCTAATGCCTTATAGTTTTCAAAAAAGTGCTTCAGCTCTATTTTAAAATAGTCAGGTAGTTCACGTACATCCGTTATGTGACTTACACTTGCATCTTGTTCCGCGACAGCGATAATTTTGTCATCGGCCTCGCCCCTGTCTATCATTCGCATCACCCCAATTACCTTGGATGGTATTAAGCAACGTGGCACTACGGCAACCTGCGTTAACACCACAATATCCAATGGGTCATGATCTTCACCCAGGGTTTGAGGAATAAACCCATAATTAAGTGGGTAGTACATGGAAGCGTAGATGACGCGATCAAGTTTTATCAGCCCACTTTCCTTATCAATTTCATATTTTGCACGAGATCCTTTCGGGATTTCTATTATTCCATTAACAAATTCGGGAGGGTTGTCACCAATCCTAACCTCGTGCCATGGATGTTGTACCATATTTGTGTGTTTTTGCGAATGCGAAGGTAGTTAAAGTAGTAGGTTGCACAAATGTGAAATGTTCTTCATCTCCCATAAAAAAGCCCTGTCCGTATAAAATCGGGACAGGGCCTTCAACGTTATTTCTGCTCTACTTTAGTCCTCCTTTTCTTTTTCTTCATCCTTTTTTTCATCCTTCTTCTTTGCCAGCATAATCTTATCTCCGTCTTTTAAGCGCTTCGAGACTACCAGGAAAGGACCTGTTACTACTTCTACGCTGTCGGTAAGTCCAGAAATTATTTCAATATTATCATAATCACTGATACCGGTTTTCACCTCCACCATTTTTGCTGCGCCCTTATCGTTGACAAAAACCACCACTTTATCTTGCTTCTTCTCAACGGGCTTCTTATCAGTTTGAACTTGTGGTTTTCTATCATTACCATTATTATTATCGTTGCTTTCCGGTTTGTCTTCAACACCATCCGGTTTGCGAGTGGTGACGGCTGCAAGTGGTACCGAAAGAACGTTGTCTTTACGCGTAGTAACGATCTCCACACTGGCGGTCATACCAGGCCGGAAAGGAAATTTATTTCCTAACTTGATCAAATCCTGATAGGAAGATTGCAAAATCAAAATTCGAACTTCAAACTCCGTGATCGCATCCGCTGAAAGTTTGTCCTTTGCCGTATTGGCAATATTGGTAACAATCCCCTTGAACTCCTTGCTGATATTCGAGTACGCATCCACATCAATTAACACGGTATCACCATAGTGTACGCGTACAATATCGTTTTCATTTACATTCACACGAACCTCCATTTTATTCAGATCCGCGATACGCAGCATCTCTGTTCCACCCATCGTTGCTGTTCCTACTACACGTTCACCCTTCTTCACGCTCAGTTTGGAAACAATACCCTTCATGGGTGCCACCACAGAAGTCTTGCGCACATTTTCCCGCGATTCTTTCACAGAAGCTTCTGTGCTGTTTACAATATATTTACTTGCTTCAAGCATTTGCTTAGCCGATGTTAAATCGTTGCTGGCAACTTTATAGTTTTGCTGACTGAGTTGCCAGTCCGATTCGGAAATCACCTTTTCTTTCCACAATTTTTCCTGCCGTTTGTAATCTTGTTCGGCTCTCATAAAGTTTGCCTCGGCCCGGGAAAGAGACGCCCTTGAAGATTCCACATTTGCACGTTGCTGATTCAATGCAGCTTCTGACCGTTCCAATTGACTTAACCATACCTCAGGGCGGATTTTTACAAGAACCTGACCTGACATTACCGAGTCGCCATCTTCAATGTTCAATTCAATAATTTCCCCTGATACTTCAGGTGCTAACTTGACTTCCGTCACTGGTTGAACTGTGCCAGACGCACTTACTTTTTCGGTTATAGAAGTCTTCTTTGCTTTGACAAGGTCAACCTCAATTTCCTTGCCTTTGCCTATCCATCCCTGTGATTTACCAATCACTAAAAAAATGATGACTACAATAAGTCCCCCGATGAGGTAGTATACAAGCTTGTTTGATTTTTTCTTTTGCTTTGCCATTCGTTCAGAAATTATTTAGGATTAATAGGAAATTGTTTTGCCTTGATAAAAGTCAAGCACTTTCTTTTTGAATATAAAATTATACTTCGCCCGGGTTAGGTCAGACTTTGCCTGAAACAAATCGTTTTCAGAAATCTGATATTCTACGTAGCTGAGTGCGCCCAGATCGAAACGTTGTTTGTTCATTCGGTAGGCCTCCTCACGGGCATTCACCTGCTTGAGAGACGCTGCATAGGTTTTGGCCGCTGAGAATGCATCATTGTAAGCAGACTCGATGGTTTGACGTAATGTATTCTCCGTTTCTTGTTTGCTGATCTGCGCCAGTTCATTTGTTATAGCCGCACGCTGAACAGCCGAACGGGTTTGCAAACCATTAAACACGGGAATAGAAAGTTGAAATGAGAAACTCTTGAATACGTTGTCTTTCAATTGGTCTCTTTCATCGTATCCATCGGCAATTTTTTTGGTGGCCGGCACATACGAATACACCTGTTCATTGCCTGGCTGTGTAATCCCAATTGGACTTGATGAAATAGAAGGCGGGTTATCCGAATCAAACGCATATCGTGCCTGATCTGAAACGCTAGAGTAATTTGAGGTTGCATTCGCATTTACTGTAAACCTGGGGTATAAATTTCCTTTGCTGGCTTTCAAGCCCAACTGTGCACTTTGAACTCTCAATATTGCGCTCTTAATCTCAGGCATGGTTTGCAGAGATATGTCATAAATCTCCTCGGGGGTCTGTTCTAAAATCAAGTCTTCTGTTTCAAGCTCAGGTATGGCCACATCAAATGGAGTTGACCCTGGTAGCTGCATGGATTGTTTGAGTTGCAGCATAGATAAGTTCAACGAATTCTCCTGATTGATCAGGTTTACCTCATTGGTAGCCACCTGTGCTTCCTGATTCAATTCATTTGATTTTGGAAGCGAACCTGCAATCACTTGTTTTTTAATCCGCTCTAACTGTTGCTGACTGGAGCTCAATTGATATTTTGTATTCCCAAAAAGTTCTTTATTAAAAATAACATTGGTGTATAACGTCACCACGTTAATGATCACATCGTTCTTTGCTTTACTAAAATCTTCATTTGATGCGTCATAGTCAACGGCACTCTGCCGGAAGGTATTTTGCAGTCGCAAGCCATTAAAAAGTGTAAGCGCACTATTTGCCTGCACATTAATGGTGTTGGAGTTACGGTTAGCATATAAGTTAGTTACCGGATTTAGCGCCCGTCCGAAGTTTTGACCATAGGCAGTACCCGCGTTCAAAGTCGGCAAGAAAGCCATTTTGGATTGCAGCAAAGTTATCTTGCTGCTCTCTACATTATACAGGCTGCGCTTCACCCGTAAGTTTTTCTCCAGGGCTACATCCACACATTCTTGTAAGGTCCATTGCCTGGGCTCTTGTGCATACAACCCACCCAGCATCAAAAGGAATAGGATATTAAATAGTACAACTCTTTTCATAGTTCGTTATCTGGTTCTTTTAAATTTCAGGAATGTAAATCACTTCTTTTACCCAACTTAGACTCTTCAGGTATTCAAATGTTACAGGTTTAATGCCCGAGTCCATTTCAATCACCAGGCAGGCTAAATCATTTTTCCCTTTACGTGAAACAGACATGGTGGCAATGTTGCAATCATCATGGGCCAGCACGTTGGCGATAAACGCTATACTGCCCTTCATATCATCGGCAAAGATGATCGTGGTATGCAGGTTTGCGCTGAAATCGGCCTTAAATCCATTCACTTCAGCAATATTGATCAATCCTCCGCCCCTGCTTTCACCCAGGACTTCAATTTCTCTCTCACCCTTCTGCAACTTTAGACGAATGGAGTTAGGATGCATGGTGGACGCGTTGCCAACCGACTTGAATGTAAACTGCAATCCTTGTCTTGCTGCCAAATCCAGTGACTCCTTAATGCGCTTGTCATCAGTTTTATAATCCAAGAGCCCGGCAATGATGGCGCGGTCACTTCCGTGGCCTTCGTAGGTGCGTGCAAAGGAGTTGTAGAAAATGATTTCTGCTTTTTCCGGGGTGCCGCCCAATATCTTAAAGGCAGCCCGGCCTATCCGTACTACCCCTGCAGTGTGCGAACTGGATGGACCGATCATCACTGGGCCAATCATATCAAAAACACTGCTTTTTTCTGGCATACTGCTCAAAACGGAAATTATCCCTAAAAGGATGTGGGTATTACCTATTTCTTGATTAAGCGGCAAAAATAGGGTTTATACCTGTAATGGGTGTTAAGAAAGGGAAGGTTTAATTAAATTAGGTAACGGATGAAAAATCATTCCCGAATGTTTAATTCTTACCGCCTCTTCATTTCCTACTTGCCGGTTGGATGGGAAATTCAAACCCAAAACGGATTGAAAACCTATCATTATAAGGGCTTATACTGTGCGGATCATATACATTGTATAGGGCTTCTGTATTTCCTTTAATGTTTTTGTAAACCGTGAAGTCTTTTTTGATTCCTATAAAAGCACTCCACACCCATTCGCGTTGGCCACTATCGGTTGGTGCATTTATCAGTTGCGATGGAACATACGTATTTAAAACCTCCGGGAGAAACCGGAAGTTGATTCCCTTGGTCCAGTTAAACTGAAAAGCCGCGCGTGGCCCATATACCCGTTCAGTATTCTTCTGAAATTTAAAATTATCAAAGGCCAGGCGTTCCACCCAACCAACTCCAGTTGAAAATCTGGGTGTGATACGATACAGGGCCGACACGTTTACATCTAATAAAAAATAGGTGTCCTTTTGAATTTGGAATGCCAGGCCAGGAATGATCCTTTCAATAAAAGGAGTATCGTGTAAAGGGTTGGGTAGTTTCTTTGGAAGCTCCGCCATACTTTTTACCTCGGAATACTTCCCTTTGAGTTTGGTCATCTTGTCCATACTGTTTTGGAGCAGTTCTTCCTTTCCTGCAAAATGGTTTGTCGCTTCTGACTTAATGGTAGCCATGGCTTCTTTCTTTGCCATTTCAGCTGTTTGCTTTTTTATGGCTTCCGGATCAGTGCCAGTAAGGCCTGCATCTCCGAGTGGGTTAATCGCTCCTGTCTGTTTCTGAAGTTCCTGGACTTCATCTATTTTCAGTGCCTGATTTTCAATAGCCTGATCGATGTGATTTACTTCCTCCATTTTTCCCGAGGCGATGCTGTGTGCATCTTTCGCCAAGCCGCCCACTTCACTTGTTAGTTCTTTTACTTTACCAAACTCACTTGTAACTTTACCAAACTCATCTGACTTCGGGATATTCTTCCCCAGCTCACTCAAATTCTTTACCTCAGGCAATTTCAAATCGTTAATCACGGTAAGTTGGCCCAGCGGAAGATTGAATTCCTTCAGTTTCCCGTTAGGAAGTGTGGGTACATAGTCCTTTATGGCTTGTGTTAATTTATTTAATGGCTCTTGCATCTGCGGAGGAAGCGTTACTTCTTTAAGTCCCGCTGTAGCTTTGCTTTTCAAGTCATCAACTTTTTGATTTAACTCAGCCAGTTTTTTGCTTTGCAGATTAGTCAGGCTGTCAATCTTTCTTGTAAGTTTTTCTGTTGGCAGGTGAAGTGTATTCAGGCTGTCAATTTTATGCTGTGCAGATGAGATGGCAAAATCGATTTTAGTCAACGGCTCCTTATACAGTTGCTGAAGACTATCCGTTTTTGATTTGAAGGCTGATTGGATGGAATCCACCTTCTGCAGATTCTTTTGCGCTGTGCTGTCAATTGGGGCAATAAGCCCAATGCTATCCAATGAAAGCTGACTAAATGCTATGTGCGAACAAAGAAAACATAGGGATAAAAGAAGGTCTTTTTTCACTGATTAAAAATACAAAAAATGCATGGTGCATCTCACTATATTGATACTAAAATTATACCAGGTGCTCATTTGATTTTTCATCGCTATTCTCATCCTTTGGCAACGCTTACACCTTTAGCGATTCCCTGGATGAAGTTCGGTGAAGCCCTTCACAGATGAATCTACTCCTTTTTATGAAGCTTAAACCCGATCTTGCGCATGGGCTCTGACGGAGGGTTCAATAATTCTCTAAGGTATTTGAATATTACTTTTATATCACCATCGTATTGGACTGTCTTTCTTTCCAACTGTTCAATCTTGAACAAGATGTCTTTGTGAGTGAGCAATACTTCTCTGAGCTTTACAAAAATTTCTATTATACGAATACTCATCGTTATTGCCTGATCGCTTTTCAAAACATTTGCCAACATCAATATCCCATGCTCTGTAAATGCATAAGGCAGGTAACCGCCCAAGTGTCGCTTGGATGGTATCGCATTTTGCGATACCAGGTTTACGACCTCATTTTCAGTAAGCTGGAACATAAAATTTTCAGGGAATCTTTCTTGATTCCGTTTTACCTGCTCCCTTAATCGGATTGCCTTGACCCCGTACAACTCTGCAAGGTCTCTGTCCAACATCACTTTGTGGTTCCTGATCAGATAGATTTTACTGATCATCACTTCATCGGGTATCGCTAAATTTTTGACTTTACTCATGCCCTGTAAAAATAAAGCTATAATTTGAAGTCGCAATTTGCGACCTCAAGTTTATCCCAATGGATTTAACTTATTCGTGTCCCTTTTTCTGGCGCAAGCGTCTCGCTTGTGCCTTTTATCAAAATACAACTCGCTAGAATCCCCAAATTTATATTTCCTGCTCACTCTTGAAATTACTTCTTACAAATTATTATTGCAACTTTTTTTAGAAGGCACAAGCGAGACGCTTGCGCTAAAGGAGGGAAATTCGGTGAAGCCTTCACAGATGAATCTACTCCTTTTTATGAAGCCTAAACCCGATCTTGCGCATGGGCTCTGACGGAGGATTCAATAATTCTTTTAAGGCCTTAAAGATGATTTGCATTTCCTTTTCATGCTTGTTCAATTTGTTGTCCTGCTTCAATATCTTCCGCTCCATCTGTTCAAGTTTCAATAAAATATCTTTGTTAATAAGCAGTACTTCACGCATCTGGGTAAACACCCTGATTATCTTAATGTTCACTTCAATGGCCGTGTCACTATTCAAAACACTTGACAGCATGGCTACCCCTTGTTCTGTAAATACATTCGGTGATTTTCTTAGCCCCATCCTTTCTTTATTGGATGTCGCATTTTGAGACTTCCAATCTTCCAACTCTTGTTCTGTCATTTGGAACATAAAATCACTAGGGAAGCGTTTTTTATTTCGTTTCACTGATTGGTTGAGTATCCTTGTTTCCACCCCGTACATCTCGGCCAAGTCCCTGTCCATCATTACCTTTTTACCTCGTATCAGGTATATCTTGCTGACTACCGTTTCGTCTGTGATCATCAATGCTTTGTTCATCTTGATTCTTTAAGTGTGCAAAAATATAAAATTGGATGTCACAATTTGTGATATCCAATTTTGAGATCGCAATTTGCTTTTTCTGGCGCAAGTGTCTCGCTTGTGCCTTTTATCAAAATACAACTCGCCTGAATCGCCAAATTTATATTTCCTGCTCACTCTTGAAACCTCTTACAAATTTTTATTGCAACTTTTTTTAGAAGGCACAAGCGAGACGCTTGCGCCAAAGGGGGGGAGACCTAACGGCACAGAAAATCACTCCCGGAAACTCTCCGCTGCGAATGACGTTTGGTTTAACCCTAACCGCCACTCAGACGGGCAGCACATTTTTAGTTATTTCCGGAAGCCAAGAGTTTGAAGCTTTTCTTTAGATACGTGATATTCATTAACCGATCCTGTCTGACGACCTGCGCCTATGATTTTATTACCCGACTTGTAAAATGGACCATAGACAATAGCAGATCCTACTTCAACATCGTTTAACGACTTCCCAAAATTCCTATTACTAAATCCAAAACCATTAAGCGTTAGTGTATACGTAACGGTGTCGCCTTGAAATACCAAACCAAAAAAGACGATAATGTAATATGGCTGGTCTGGATTCTTTTCAAGAATATTAACGGTTTCAAAAGCATTGACTTCCGTACTGGAGGTAAACGTGTCGCCAATGTCAGTAATTAAACCATTCGATATGCTAAGACTTGTTTGAACGTATAAATCAAAATTAGTTATACTGATGCTAGCTTCGGGTTTTGTCCCTCGCCAGGATAGATCGGCCTGAAACTTATCCGGGGTTATGATGTCATTGTTTCTTATGATAAGATTATATTTTTGTTCGGCTGCGTTATCACTCAGCTTGACGTTGCCTCTAGTAGGTTGAAGCAGTGTTAATTCAATGTAATCGTCACGGTCGATCTGCTTGTCGTTGAGTATTGACAACTGGAAGTAACTCGTTTTAGCAAATGGTTTGATGAGGAGTTCGGGGCTAAGCTGGAAATCGATATCCCGATAAGTGGCCGTGTCTTTCGCAACAAGTTTAGTGTTGACAGTAAGATTTTCGTTTCTCACGTGATCTAAATATACACCAATTTTCACGCTGGAGGCATCTTCTGCATACGTTGCTTCCGCAACTTCAAACCTTATGGTTGCGGTCTTTTCATATTCTGTTTCCTTGCAAGAATTGACCATTAAAAGGGTTGTAATCAAAATCAAAAATCTGACCTTAGGCCAGATGGTAAATAATTTCATGGAACGGGTTTTACTTATTTAAATCAAACGCAAAAATAGACTTCTATGAGACTCAGGAAAATGCATTATTAAGAAAGATATTACATCCTGCCAGTCGTTGTTGTTAGTATTGTCCAATCCTGTTTGCTTCATCATTTCTGTGATCCATTTCTTGCGGCTTTCGCCCGGGTTGCCTTCTATTGCCTTTCGCAAGTTGCGTGATGTAAAACTTTTCATCTCCCCAATTGTCTTCTCCAATGGCCTTCCCGTGGTCCCAACAATCATATGAACATGGCTGCTCACGATGCACCAGCCATAAATCTCAAGGCCCTTTTCCTTTTGGCAAAACCGCCAACTATCAAGGACAATATCTTTGTATTCTTTCTGATAAATAAATCTACCCAACTAATGACGGCAAAGCTGATAAAATACAACTCGCTAGAATCACCAAATTTATATTTCCTGCTCACTCTTGAAATTACCTCTTACAAATTTCTATTGCAACTTTTTTTAGAAGGCGCAAGCGAGACGAGTGCGTCAAAGGGGGTTAACGACTATGGTCAGGCGACCAACAATAACTTAGTGAAGGCTAATCATCCCAAGTATCTAAGTAAGATACCAAAAACCACTTGCCATTCTCAAGTTTAAAATTGTATTTAACGAAATATGAAGTGTCAGGTTTATAAGTAACCTTTTCTGTCACCATATCCTCTTCATAATTAGTTTTAACTTTATAAATGGTATTGTCCAAATTTGGTATGTCAAAATTTACCTTTCCAGGTATTGTACACCTTATCCTCGATTTTTGGAATACCGTATCTTTATTAAAGCGAATATAGAACTCTTGAAATTTTTCACTCGCTGCCGATCCTTGTTCCAACGACTTTTTATTACTACACCCAGTTTGTAATGATAATATAAACAAAATATAAAAAATGTATTTCATAAACACAATTTACTATCTTAAACTCTAAAACGAAAGAATCGAATTACCAATATTCATATTACTCTTGTTTAAAATTATTTGTTCTATCATTATGAAATTCTGGAGGGCCAAAGTCTAATTTTGTAGAGCGATCATTTATCGGCAACATAATTTTATTGGACGGAGATCCAGAGGCATTATAAACACGATCAGGCACATCAGCTTCGCGACCGTAAATCAGAAAATAAATTAAGCTCATAGTCTTACTTCCTTTAATCCAATCCGGAACACTTGAATCAGCTGAGGTTTCTTCAGTAGGTACTTCATCTGGATGAAGTTTTTTTTGCAAATCTGAGACGGATGTAGGGTCAATTGGAGCACCGTCCTTTTTCATTATTAAATGTAGATGTGTTCCAGTAGCTCCACCTGTTTTGCCGACTTCAGCAATGAGCTGCCCATCCCTTACCTCTTCCCCAGCTTTTACTAATGTCCCATTATTTCGTATATGATCATACTGTGTTGTGTAGCCACCTCCATGATCGATGATCACATAATTTCCATCAGTAGAATTGTAATCGACTTTAGTAACTTTTCCCTTTGCAAGTGCATGTATGGGCGTACCATCTGGCGCCTTCAAATCCACAGCTGGATGCGATCTGGAAAAGGCAGTTCCATCAGCATTTTTCAAAATCGGATGAGGAACCGGAGTTAATGAAAATCCACGACTTCCAACACTTGCAGTCCTATTTTTTCCAAAAATCTTTGGCCACGGAATTTCACCATTAATGTCTATGAATACAATTGGATTATTAAAAGCATATGAATAAGGACCCCACCTTCTCATTTTCTCTGTCATAGGATCAATAACTCCCCATCTTCCAATCTCCGGCATATACATCCTTGCTCCAAAATCTAACCATCCAAGATTTAATTCATCTTGTAGTTCTTTGCCATTATACTGATAGTAATTAGGAAGAGAGTTCTCTCGTGAATACGAGTTAAATGTTAACCCGAATGGATAGTAGTCATCTGATTGAATTACCGAGCTCTTGGTATGCGTTACCTTAAAGTCATCGAAGTAGACTTCCACGGGGGTATCGTTTTCGTTGCTCAACCAAATATACACATAGCCGGGCTCGCGTATCAGGATTTGGTCGGTGCCATCAAAGGCCAGGCGCTCGTGCGCTATGTCAGTGCCGGTCTCACGGGCTGTTGTGGAAATTCTCTGAAAACCAAAATCCATGAGCACGAAATTTCTGTCATAAACCAAATAATTAAGGTAGGCCTTTGGTCCGGTTCCATTATCAGAGCTGTAATCCATCGCGCCCAGGTACGGAAATGTGCCTGTTCCCAAACTACCCGCATATCCACCGTCTATGATCGTGCCGGCCGGTGCTCCTCCTCCTGTAGCAATAGAGGCTATGAATGTGGTAAGGGCCGCTGTCCAATTGGAACTATTTGGATCAAGGTACTTTGCAAATACTTCAATATCTACTTTATCGCCCGGCATTACACTCAATGATTTCGCCAAACCAATGCTCTCGTTTCCAGTTCCGGTGAGCCTGGCAGAATAATACGTTGCGCCCAGATTGGTATGGTCAAAGATGGGCGTATTTACTTTTATCGCTTCAGCATAGTTGATAAACTGGCCTTGCTCAGTGGCAGCATTGGCAGTTTCCATCGTAGCAGTGTTGGTTTGAATATCATCTTTGGCAGTAAATGTCATCCGCACATTGCCCAGGTGGTCTTTGAGGTGATATTGGTATTCCGCCTCACCCTGGCCCTCTCCAGAGGAGAGGGAAGGGATGATCCGGCCCTCAGCGTGGTTGATCAATTCCAATACATTGTCTTTGTAAATCAACTCACCCAGGTAGTCGGTTACTTTGGTTGTAGGATTTGCCGCAGCTTCATAAACAGTCTGACTCAATTTTACCCCGGCCGCATTGTAGGTATATTCCACATAGTCGCCATTTTGTTTGGTTACCCTCAGCGGCAAGTTAAGGTAGTTGTAGGTAATGGTTTCAATGCTTTTATTTTTATCGGCCTTCATATTGCCATTGGCATCGTAAGTGTAATCGTGGCCGCCATTGACACCATCCACAAAACCTTTAGCATCATCTCCGTTGTCGGTTACTTTCAATAGCTTGTTGCTGCGCGTAGCACTGGGGCCTTCGAAATAGGTGTAGGCGAGCACATCCATGTCAACACCATCGGCCCCTTTGCGTGTTAGGCCAAGAATATTTCCGTTCAGGTCGTAGCTAATGCCTGTTTCATTGAAAGAGTTCACAAATAAAGAGTCACCATTGACGGGCTTAATTTTAACAAGTCCCCAACCGGATTTATAAACACGGTAGTCTGCACTCAATATTCTATTCATCGGATCATATGAGAATTTGTACCCTTTCTGAGTTGGTTGATTGAGTATGGCCAGGCCAAGACCCTGGTTGCTACTCCAGTTAATTGCGCTGATGTTGCCGTTGTATTGCGCATCGGTGGATGTGGTCAGGTCAGTGACGAGATCGTTGTAGTGCAAATTCATCCCAAATAAATCGGGTTGAATAAGCGAATTGTCTTCCATAAGATTGGAGGTACTTTTTACATTGCTATCATTTAATCTGGTGAGCCAGCCACGGATGTTATACCGGTAATCTATGCTTTGCTTGAAGTGACGTTGATCAATAACAGTTGCAGGTGGATCATTGCTGTATAATTTTTTATCCACCAACTGGCCAAGTTCATTGTATTCATTCAGTGTTATCATTACATCTGGTGCTCCATTAACAGAATGCATAGTCGTTAATAGACGACCGGCATGATCGTAGGTAAATGTTTCTTTCAAGGTAGTGGCAGCGTCACTTACCAGATAGGTTCGTTTTGTTTCCATAACCTTCCCCACAAAATCATAGTTGGAAGTAACGCGGACATTACCGTTCATGTGATTTTGAGTAATGGATTGCACTGTTCGGTATTTATCATCATAATAGTTAACACTGTAAAGATACGTGTTGGTGCCTACCGTATTTATCTTCGTCCCCGTAACCTGGCCTACTACACGTGGAAAATTCTTTTGCGTGCCTTGAGGATCATACTGATACTGGCCGGTGAGATGGCCTAATTGATAGTAGTACGTTGTGTCCGATTGGTTTCCGTTGTTAACCAGAGGGGTTACAAAATCATAATTGTCGTAATAGGTGGCCGTTAGCAACTGCAAGCTAGTTGTAGGCCAAACAGTGTTAGTGTATCCATGATTGGTAACATCTGCATTGGATGTTTCGAAATAGTTGGTTATGCTGATCAGTGAGTCCATCCCCGCTTGCGTAACAGCACTTCCATGTGTATAGATACCCGTCATCACCGGTCTGTTAAGCACATCATATTTTGTGTAGGTCCATTGGTTCGTTTTACGCTGCTCCCCATCCTGCGTCATCACCAGCCGGTCCCGGTTATCATACACCATCCAAACCCACTCGGCACCAGGCACTTTCTTGCCGACCATACGCTTGCGCGCATCGTATTTGTACTGGAAGGCGAGGTTATTTAAAATGGTTTCAGTGGATTGGAAAATGGTAGCCGAACCCTCCATGTCGTTTACACAATTGGTGGAAGTATTAGTAGCCTTGACGGTGTAATTTCCTTTGGCAGATTGGTCAGGCCATGTTAATGCCGCATCCGTGCCGTCCATCTGTGATGATCCCACCGGCTGATTGTCCAGCATTAACTGATAGGAGATACCGGTTTGCGAGTTGCTAAGTGCTACTGGAAAAGCGGTAGCCGTGGCAGAAACCATCCCACCACCCTGCACAACAAAGGGACTTGGTAAAGGGTTAACTATAATGACTGAAGTACCATCCATAATCCTTTTGCACCCTGTGATCGTACTGGTTGCCTCGACAACGTAGCTGCCAGGGTTGGCAACTCTGGTTAAGGGCAGAGTACTTGTATTTCCAAGGCCCGCGATAGCATCTCCAAAATAGGCCACACCTGATTTCACCTGATAGCTAACATTGGCCTGTGATCCCATTATAGAAATGAGTGAGCTTCCGCCATTGCAGATTGATTCACTTGCTGAAATCGGGTAGCTGCCTGGCTGAGCGATAGTGGTTAAAGTAATTATTTGACTTAATGTTAACTGACAGCCGGTTGAAACGTCTGTCGCAATCATGGAATACGTTCCCGCAGTGATATCAGGCCAGGATAAAGCACCTCCACCTATTTTAACAATTGCAACGCCAGGACCAGTTAGCTGGTAGTTTACCCCCGCCTGAGAGCTCTCCAACTGGAGAGTAGCACCGGAGGTCCCTTCACAATAGACAGAGGGGCCAATAAATGATTGACTAAGTGGCCGCGCATTTACGACAACATTCACCGATCCGCTTATCATTATGGAGCAGCCCGTACTCGCAATAGCCTGTACGGAATAGTTGCCTGCCAGGGTTTGAGTTGGAAAATTTATGAGAGAACCATTTCCAAGTATAGTTGAACCAACATTTTCTGCGGTCCCACCTGCGGGCGTTCTTTTCAATTGATAATTAAAACCGCTCACCGAACCACTCAATTGTAGCTGAACCGGATCACCTGAACAAACTGTTGAACTTCCAACAGCTACCACTTGAAAAGTTTGCGGTTGTATTTGAGCATATTCAGCGACCGTGGCGCTTCCTATATTAGTAGCTGTACAGGTGCCTCGCGCTGCCATGATGTAATAAGTGCCAGCCGGTAAACCTGTCCAGGTTAGCGCCTGACCGGTCACACCGGTGCGTTGCTGTCCGTTGCTTAATGTATATATTACATCCGTTTCGGAATTGGTCAAGGTTAAAGAGCCTGTTGAACTGCCATAGCAACTTGTGGTCGTTTGTTTGGTGAATGCAGCAGGCAGAGGACTACAAACCACGTTGTCGAAAACACAGAAAGTGAATGTGCCTTGTGCCCCTGAGCCTGTCGCCCCGGTATAAACCGATACGTGATACCATTCTCCCACTATCACATCCGATTTGATCAGGCTCACGTCACCGGCAATACCCGTGTTGTTTTGACAGGCAACGGCTGTGCCCGCACTGTTCCACAGGGCTATTTCAGGGTAGTCGATCGTCCCTTCCGCTCCACCTGTTTTAACATCAAGCCGGATGTAGGATGTGCCTGCCTGGAATTTAAACCAAACATTATTGTCGGGTGCTCCGCAACTGCTTGAGCCTCCGTCTGCTGTTGTACCTATGTTATTATAAATGGCCTGTTCGCTGCACCAGTTTTTAGTTACCAACTCCACTGCTCCTATCTTATAATCGTAGGGTGGCTGGTCGTTCATGCAAACCTTAAATGTACCTGTGGTACTGGAGCTACTATAGTTGAATACCGAAACATGATACCATTCGCCAACCACCAGATCGAGTCGCTCGATGTTTACATCGGCTGTACTGCTGTAACCGGAACTGTTGACGCATGCTATTTCCGTTTCGGCACTGTTCCATAAAGCTATTTCGGCACCCGTTATGGTCCCTTCCGTTCCTCCTGTCTTAATATCAAACTTAACATAAGGAGTTGAGGCCTGGAACTTGAACCATACATTGCTAGTGGGTGCTCCACAACTACTGTTTGCTCCGTCATTTGTTGCCCCCACATTGGTGTACGCTGCCAGGCCGCTGCACCAGTTATTTTTTTGTGTTAACAACACGGCACCCATCTTATGATTAAACGGAGGCTGATCATTAACATAAATGGTAAAAGTGCCTTGATTGGTTGAACTGATAGAGTAGGTTTGAACCGATACATAATACCACCAACCAACTACAAGACCCAAACTTTCAATACTCATGTCTGTTGTACTTGCACTGCCGGAATTAGCTATACATGTAACCTGAGTGTTGGCACTGTTCCAAAGTGCAATACCTGGTCCACGGATAGTACCCTCAGATGAACCAGTCAATACTTTAAAATCAATGTAAGAGGTAGCCGCCTGAAACTTAAACCAGACATTATTGTTGGGTGAACCACAAGTACCTATTGTTCCATCATTGGTAGCTCCCACATTGGTGTAAGCAGCTAAACTGCTTGTCCAGTGATCTTTTTGTGACAAAGTCAACGCCCCTATTTGGTGATCAAACGGAGGCTGATCGTTGACACACAAAGTGAATGTACCGTCATTTGAATATTCTGAAAAAACAGATGCATAGTACCATTGACCTACAGTCAAATCCAGTCTCTCCAGGCTATTGTCAGTTGTATATCCACTGGAATTAGCACAGGTAACTTGTGTGAAGTCACTACTCCACAAGGCCATCTCCGGATACTGAAGCGTGCCCTCACTGCCCCCTACTTTTACATCCAATCGTATATACGATGTGCCCGCCTGAAACTTAAACCATTTCTCCAATCGATTCGATGTCACGCAACTCGAAGTCGGGCCGTTCCCGGTAGCAGTAACCGTACTGTAGACCGCCAGACCACTGCACCAATTATTCTTGTTCGTTAACTCTGGTAACTGATCGTTTGCACACAAACTAAAGGTGCCATCAATTGGACCGGCCCCCGAAAAGACCGAAGCATAATACCATTGACCAACGGTAAGGTCTAACCGCTCTATCGAATTGTCGTTGGTACTTCCTCCATAGTTGCTACACGCAACCTCAGTCAGATCACTCTTCCACAGTGCTAACTCAGCGTACTGAAGCGTGCCTTCAGTTCCTCCTGTCTTCACATCCAACCTGATGTAAGAAGTGGCTGCCTGAAACTTGAACCAGCTCTTTTTTAAACTAGAAGCGACACAACTGCTCGTGGGTCCAGCCAACGTACCATTTACAGTAGTATAAATTGCCAATCCGCTGCACCAATTGTTCTTATTCGTTAATTCCGGCAACTGGTCGTTTACACACAAACTAAAGGTACCTCCTGTTGGACTAATACCGGAAAAAACGGATATATAATACCATTGACCCACCGTAAGGTCCAACCGTTCCATCGAATTATCATTTGTACTTCCTCCATAGTTGTTGCATGCTACCTCAGTCAGATCGCTCCTCCACAACGCTACCTCAGCGTACTGAAGCGTGCCTTCAGTGCTACCTGTCTTCACATCCAACCTGATGTAAGAGGTAGCTGCCTGAAACTTGAACCAACTCTTATTATTAGACGAACTGCCACAACTGCTCGTGGGTCCAGCCAACGTACCATTTACAGTAGTATAAATTGCCAATCCACTGCACCAGTTGTTCTTATTTGTTAATTCCGGAAGCTGGTCGTTTGCACACAAACTAAAGGTGCCTCCTGTTGGACTGATTCCCGAAAAGACGGATACATAATACCATTGACCCACCGTAAGGTCCAACCGTTCCATCGAATTATCATTGGTACTTCCTCCATAGTTGTTGCATGCTACCTCAGTCAGATCGCTCCTCCACAACGCTACCTCAGCGTACTGAAGCGTGCCTTCAGTGCTACCTGTCTTCACATCCAACCTGATGTAAGAGGTAGCTGCCTGAAACTTGAACCAACTCTTATTATTAGACGAACTGCCACAACTGCTCGTGGGTCCAGCCAACGTACCATTTACAGTAGTATAAATTGCCAATCCACTGCACCAATTGTTCTTGTTTGTTAACTCCGTTATTTGATCGTTGACATAAATGGTAAACGTGCCTTGATAACTTGAACTGCTTGAATAAGTTTGAACTGATAAATTATACCACTCACCAACAACAAGACTCAAACTTTCAATACTCATGTCTGTTGTACTTGAACTGCCGGAATTAGCTATACATGTAACCTGAACGTTGGCGCTGTTCCAAAGTGCAATACCAGGTCCCCGAATAGTACCTTCTGATGAACCTGTCAATACTTTAAAATTGATGTAAGAGGTAGCCGCCTGAAATTTGAACCAGACATTGCTATTGGGTGACCCGCAGGTTCCGGTTAGTCCATCACTAGTTGCACCTACATTTGTATAAGCAGCCAGCGTACTTGTCCAATGATCTTTCTGTGTTAATGTTATAGCATTGGCCTGCGTATTATTAGCAGGTTGCGAAAAAGCAGCAAGGCCAGCAAACAAAAAAGCCATTGCCAAAAGCATGCAATATTTCCAATGACCACCTGACAGGTTAATCATTTTCGCTTTTGCTACCGGAATTACTGCGCTGCATTCCATTAGTTTTGTGCATTTATCAATTCTTCCACCGCCTGCGGTGGAAGAACAACAACCAGGTTTCCAAAATCGTCATAGATGTAGTACGTAGAAGCGTAGGCTGTCGCATTGACTTTTACTTTCTTGCACACCGTGCGCCCTTCTTTGTCTACATACTCAATTACATCATTATTGTGCTCATCATACGTTTTATTGGCGTAAAGTTGGTTGGCCAGGTAATATTGATCCGCTATCAGTGGCGGGAGACCCACAAGTCCTGTGAGAGGATCGTAGTTAAACAATAGCACTTCATTATCCATATTAGTCTGATAACGTTTCTTAACTGTGTGGTCCGCCATGGAATAAATATCCCCATTGGGATTGATAGGCTGCCAGGCCTGACCAGGTGCCCCTTGTTTGAGTACACGATTTAAGGGCGAAGGTTCGAAAACTATTTCGGCATAAGGAACTGGATCATCGGCAATTTTATCAGATGAATTATTATAAAAACTCACCGTGTAATTTCCAGAAACATCCAACAGGCCTGCCTTATAAATTCCATTGGCCTCATAAGTTACAGGCAGATATTTCCTGTATTCTCTTCCGAAAGCATCGTATACGATGGGCTGTACAACATCCTGCTTTAAAGGAGACCCCTGGGTGTTTACAGATTGAATTGGCCTGCCTAGTCCATCAAAATATTGCACCGTCTGACTAAGTTGATCAACTGTGAGATTGGTGGTGCTGCTTTCATTGGATATATTCCCTACCAGGATGGTATTGGCTATAATATAATTCATGTTCAATCCATTGAACTGGTTAATTACCTGATATGGCATGGAAGTACCAGAGCCTGAAACTCCATTGGACGTAACCGTTACGGTATAATAATCTGCTTCGTTGGTGCCGAATGTTTGCGTAGTGTCTTTAGAAGCACCTGCGCTATTTTTCCAATTAAAGGAGGAGTAGCCGGGGCCGGTATCCAATATTACATTGGCACCCATAATTACTCTGTTGTTGCTGCTAGTAATAACCGGAAGCGGTACAATGGTTAAGGATACCCAAACAGGTGAGCTTAGACAGCCGGCACTGCTAACAGATTTGATATAACCATAATTTGGCGTATTAACTGAGATAATGTCTGTTGTATCAGTTGAACCTGTACCCGTTAAAACATTAGAAGGGTTGTACCAATTATACGTGCCGCCACTGGGAGCGCCAGATGCAGTTAATGTTAGTGCTCCTGGTCCAAACCGGGTATTTCCCACAACCGTAGGAACAGTGGATGGGTTTTGGTTAAACTTGATAATCACACTGTCAGATGTTGGCAAACAAGGACTATTGTTTATAGTCCATCTCAATGTGTACATAGACCCTGCAACTCCACTGAAGGTAGAAATTGAACTCGATGGACTAGTAATTATGCCACCTACTGCTGATCCAGGTACAATGCTCCATGTTCCGGTGCCAGCGGTAGGTATGGGTGCATTGCCGGCCAAACTAATGCTGGTTAACCCACATGTAGTTGCTCCGGTCTGATCGGGCCCAGCGTTGGCTGCGGCAAGATTATTATTAAAAGTGATAACCACATTGTCAGATGATTCCGGACACGTTATTCCATTGGTGATCGTCCATTTCAATGTGTACGTAGATCCTGCGGTTCCATTGAATGTTGAAGTTGGACTTAATGGATTGCCAATAGTTCCTCCTACACCTGAACCTACATAACTCCAGGTTCCAGTACCAACACCTGGAGTGTTTCCGGCCAGCATCAACCCGCAAGTGGTTGCAACGGTTCTGTCGAGGCCAGCGTAAGATGCTGTAGGCGTGGGGACAACTGTAACACTGACAGTTATAGGCGCCCCCTGGCAATTGTTTGCTTTGGGGGTTATGGCATAGGTTGCGATGCCGTTAACGGTTGAAGAAGTATTGAGGGTTTGTGTGAGTGAATAGGTGTACGGGCTTGTTGGGCTTGAAGTTCCACTGCCATTTAGTAAACCGGTAACGGAGGGCGATGACATTGCCCATTCATTGACAGTAGAAGCAATGGTGTTCGTAAGCACAATAGATGTTGTACTGCCGGAACAGATAGTTTGGGTGATGGGGCTTGCTGTAACTGTTGGTATGGGGGCAACGTTAACTGGAATGGACGAAGTTGAGAGCCTCCCACAATCGTCAGTGCCCGTTACCGTGTACGTTGTATTTGAAACTGGAGTTACAGTTATGTTGGTTGTAGTCTGAGTTGGAGTCGTATTCCATGAAAAGCTTTGAATGTTTGTCCCTCCACCCATTAATGTAATCGGCTGACCCGCGCAAATATTTGGTGACGGTGATGTGCTGATTGTGACTGCTGGCAGAGAGGGTGGCGCTACAGAAACAGTATAGCTGGAGCAAACGGAATTGTCAATTTTGAGAGTATAACTGCCTGAAGCAACGTTGAGCCACCTAACCGTAAGCAAACATGCCCCTCCTGAAACAATTGAACCCACGTAAGAGTTTGTACCATTATAAATTACAAAAGTGCTGTTTACATTAGGTGGATTTGTGCAAATTCTCAACTCAACCTCACTTCCTGTGCATAAATAATTTGGAGTCAATGTACCTGAAAAACTACATAGAGAATTAACGGTAACGTCTGTGAATGCGGTGCTGGTTGACCCATTACATCCATTGGCAACTACCGTAACCCTTGCCACGCCTGAAAATGTGGAACTCCAACTGACGCTCCCACTTGTGCTTGTGCCAGTTATACTACCTGGAATGCCAGTATATCCAGGCGCAGCGGCAATGCTCCACACATAACCCGTAGCATTCGTGGCACTGGCTGAGTAGGTATCTCCGCCAGCCCCTATATACCTTGTAAGGATGCCGGAGGGTGCGGATACCTGCCCAACGCTTGGGTTAACGGTGAAATTTACTGGAATGGCAGACACCGTAGGTAAATTGGAGCAACTCATTGCTGAAATGGTGACTGACGCATTGTGTGTGCCTGAAGTAAGGGAAGAAGCTGAATAACTATAGTTGGTTGTGGTAGTAGTTGCGACTAACTGCGAATCGATGTACCACCCATAATTTGGACTGCCGCTAACATTTATTGGTGAAGCCTGAAGGGTGATGGTTTGTGGCTGGCAGATTGTTGTTGCTGACAATGATATAGATACGGAGGGGGTAGTTTTTGCATTAACCGTTAATGCAAGAAAAGAAGTACTGCAATTTGAATATGTAACCTGAACCCAGGCGTTGGAAGAGGCCGCACTCCAATTAACAAAAACTACAGCCTGGTTGTTGGCACCCTGAATAACTCCACCGCTGCTGGCTGTCCATTGCTGAATCGTGCATGATGTTGTTACGCGAAACTGAGCATTATCACCTGCGCAGACTGTCCCATTAATATTTGTTATTGGTGGCGCAGCCTGCCCAAGCACCTCTACAGCATTGAAGGTAATGAAAATTGCAGCAAGCGTTAATATTCTGAGATTATCCATGTTCATGTGCCATTGCATTCACTATTGTCCTATTGAATCCAATTGATGTACTGTTCTAAAAGGTTATTCTCATTCACTGTTTATAATTATACTGATAGGTTTTTATAATATTCCCATTGTCGTCTTTGACAACTGACAATCTTCCAAGGGCATCGTACTCAAAAAAGTTAGTTTGATTATTAGCATCGGTTTGCGAAGTGACTCCAACCAGCGGCTCATACGTATAGGTTTTCATTTGTGCAACACTTGGATACAAACGTAAGTCATCAATTACAGCCGCTCCTGAAATTGTGACTGTTGCGCTGTTTGCGACAACCGTTTCATAATACTGCCATCCATTGATCATGGATGAAGTTGGCACTAAAGACGGTCCACTATTAATTGAAATGGATGCACCCGTCTTTGCCCACATCGATATGGTATATTTAGTACTCAGGACTAAACCTGATTTGGAAATTGCACCGCTTGAAAGCGAATAACTTTGCTTACCAGTTCTATAATCAACCGTGTTGCGCTGAGTCCCGGCAATGGCAGTGAAGTTCCCCAAGCCCTCTGCCTCAAAGGAGGAATAAGCGATGTCGTCAACACTAGCGTTTACCACTTCTGCAACTGGGTACTTATGGTTATAGTCCCACAAAAAACTTGTATTAATATCACTTTCCTTTGCTTGCTGTATCACATTATTAGAGCTGTTATATTTAGTAAACGATCCTATTTTTCTGTAGTAAGGCGTTGGATTTACATCAAAACTCGCTTTTGCAATCGGAGTTGAAGAATTAAAGCCCCAAATTAAATCAGGTCCGGTTGTATTGTTGGCCCAAGGCTTAAAATCCGTTCTGACGGCAGAGGTAACATAATCAATTGCGCCTAATGTGTATCCCGCCAAGTGTTCTATGGGGGTATTAAAGATGTCATCACGCTGCATGATGAGAATAGATTTCTCGCGATTTGCTGACGAATTAATCGCTGTATTAATGCATGTTGAGAAGTTAGATTTACAATTATTGAAATTTGTCAATGCCGTTTGAGCTTGGCTATTGTATGTCGAGCGACATGCCATATATGCATTAAAATCTGTAGTAGATCCTGATGCCACATACAACTGATAATTGTTTATTTCACACGTTTTTTTCTGAGCCATGAATGTTGTTAGGGCGCTGCTATAAGTAGCATAACATGGTTGTACATCACATGTGGACAACAGCATATAGTCCAAAGGGAATTTGGTGTCCGTAAAAATAGTTTTATTATCGCTTGTTGATTGAATTGAACGGGTTAATTGCAGATGTCTCGGATTCCCGTATACATACTGCATTTGCGTTGTATACGGATTTGTTCCGTTCACGTCATAGGTTGTAGTAGTGGTTGAAATTAAATTGGACTCATAAATTTTAGAATCAAAGTCCATCCATGAATACTGGTCATAAAGGTTAACAGTTGGGCACTCACGAAACCATGGATGAAGGTCATTAGGAGCTGACCCCTCCGCATAGAGGAAAGCAGTATAATTTTTTACTGCGTCCAGAAATGTATCTTCATAAGCATGAACTTCTTCTTTGACCAGAACTGGCTGCCCACCTCCATTTAACTTAAAGGTCTTTCGGTTTGCCACCTGTTCCCTTTTCCACTCTTCATCGGACCGGAAATTCGGTCCTAAACTAGGGATTTGGTCAATGGCTTTATTATACGTTGTAACAACTTTGCCAATGGATATATCATTACTATCCACATCATATTCTTCAACCTCCTCATAGGAAGCCACGAGCCCCGATGATGAGTTAGCCTGAAAAGTGAGGTTCTCTCCATAATTCGTAAAATTGCAGAGAGAATACTGACTTTGACCGATTTCAGCAAATCGTTTCGTAATCGAAAGAAATGTGTTGGCCATTTGAGTCAAATTTCCATTGAAGACATTCGAGTTGTAGTACCACTTTGTGTAAGCGAATTTCTTCTTGGAGACATTTCCTTGACCATCGTTATTGGTAATTGATTTGACCCTAAGTCCGCCTGTATATAAGGTAGTGACGCCATCCATTACTTGATTTGGCTCAAGTTCAAATTCAGTGAACCCACCGGTAGGATATGTGATTCTCTTAAGTGAACCAGCTTTGATATATAGTGGGTCAACATTTCTATTTGCGCCATAAGCTTGGCTAACACCAGTGGGGCCGAGATCGTAAAACAAAAGATTTTTATTCAGGTGAGCCCCATTATAATAACCCATGAAGTCCTGAGCCGTAGACCCGTAGACGGGAAATTGGCCAGCCTCATATTGAAATGTATGAGAAGGAATTGGCTCAGGTATACCGTTTTTAAACCCTTCCTCATAAAAGCTATCCAATCTTAGCCTCTTGTCAAGCTGTGATGCACTTACCCAACCACCCACCTGACTACTCTGTCCCGCGGATGCAGTAAAATAACTATGGTTAAAAGTGTATCGTTTGATTTCAGAGTATGCACCAGCATTTTTTTGGAAAATGTGAATAGCAGTGAGCCGATTTGCATCGCTGTCAAGCCTCGTTGAATAATCGAATGTTACTTTACCATTATTGTAAACGATGCTTGCAATATTTACGCTGGCATGCAAGCTAAATGAACCACTGCGTGTAGCCGTTATAGGTGGCGATAGGGCCGTACATTGCCTTTCACTTAAGGTATTGGTTCCAGTCGCTGTCGTAACGTAGACTGGAGCAGTGTAAGTAAATTTAATAGTGTCAGATTTATCTGGAGAAATCGTTAAAGTAAGATACCAGGTTGTGGGAATACTGGTATACCTGTCAGTAACTGTGGTTTGTTCTACTTTGTCAAATATGTGGGTTGTGCCATCCAAGTCAACAATAGTAAACGCTGTAAAGGTTGAGTTGACACTAATTTTGATAGGGCTATAAGGTATAGAAGTTATCTCATAAGGAGCGTTTAATGACTTTGCATTTTTGAAGACAAACTTCCCAGATAATGGACCCGCTCTGTAAACAAAATTATCAGATTGCCCATCGAAAGGTACCACCTGGTGTGTTAAACTAGCGACAAAACAACTGAGGTACTCAACATTGCTAGTAGGATCTGGCATTAGTCTATTCAATACACCAACAGGAGACTCATCTGGGTTACCAATTATTGATCGGCTTATTGATCCACCAGCATTCAATGACCAACCCAACCCCACTGAGGATGCAATATCATATGCCTTAATTCCACCAGCGTGATAGCTCAACGAAATTGGTACCGAAAGTTTACGACTCTTCACTTCGTAAATTGGGATCGAGATGCTAACCAAACCCTTATTAAGAGATATCGGATACTCTCCGTATCTCATGAAGTTTGCAGCCTCAGGTGATGGAGGAAATATCGAATTTTTAAATTGAGCCGCAGGATCAGATTGAGCCATCAAAATTGATGGCAGAATAAGAATCACTATTAACAGCAGAAATATTTTGAAGTTTATTTTAATCATTCCAGGTAAGTAAATGATGTGTTCAATTTGATAAGTATAATTTTTAATATATGTAAAAAATATCCTCGCCACCTTCCCCCTTTCTCCCCAGTAATGTTAAAAACTTTCCTTATACTTTCTACTGGTATGTAAGTTTATCCTCGATCTTACATTTTTTAAATTCGATCAAGAAACCTTAAGCGATAGGTTATCAATCCTTTAAATATTCATGCCGTAAAACAGGTTGAAAATGATTCTGAATTAGAAACATGTAATGTCTATTTTCAGTTTTTGCTAAAAAAATTGATATTAAAGGTCAACGCCTAAAAAGAAGACTCAATAGTAGAGCTTCGATGCTTCCACCTGATTAATAGTTAAGCCGTTCGAGACTCTTTAATTTACAGTCTCAAAAAAACCAAGCGAAGTTTTGTCAACAAAACTTAATCAACATATACGGCACTATCCACAAAGCCGACCCAATAGCATGTAACGACCTGTTCTTATGACGGCCACAGTTTCGAAGCTGGTTTGATTAGGGAATAAAATCCTTAGGTAAATAAACCCATAAGTCTGAAAACGCAGTGTTTCCCCGAAAGCCCAATCCATAATAGCCATACTTGCCAATTGTTCCATAGGTAAAGGAGAATCTTTCACTACCTATGAATGCATTGATTTCAGACCAATTATCATTTAATAGATCGTAAGCCCAAATTCTTTGACTCGGAGTATTATCATTGATCCATCCGAGTCCTGAATATCCAAAGGAATTTAATCCAAAAGATGCCAGGCCAGCTGAAGTGACTCCAGGGTAATCGCTTATTCTTGTCCATGTGCCTGAGTTGTTATTGTATTTCCAAGCTTGGTTAAATGGCTGATCATTATTTATTACACCGCCAATAACATATGCATCATTGTTCTGAGTCAGGGAGGAAGCTCCATAAATTTGCCCACCCGGATAATCTGCAATTTGGTCCCATTGATTTAAAAGTGGGTCGAAACTGTAAAAATCTTTTTGTGATGTTATTCCATTTGAAATCCCTGTACCAATAAATCCTTTTCCATTAAGAGTAAAACTACATTGCCCTGTCCTTGCTTCACCTGGAAAATCAGACACTTGTGTCCATAAGTCGCTCGCAGGATCATATTCCCAAAAGTCCTTTACTGCGTGATTTAAAGTATAACTATAACCCAAACCTACATATCCTTTCTCATTAATTGAAAATGAAGTTGTTTCAACTCTGCTTTGCTCACCCGGAAAATCCTTTACCTGGAACCAGCTATTATTAGTTAGATTATATCGCCAGACTTCGTGAGCGAACCCGGTTTGACTAAAATTTACCGACAAAAGGAAATACAGATTGTCTGCTATTGCAAATGATGCGATGGAGTTAAAAACTCCTCTTGGATGGTCCGTGATTTTTTGCCAACCATATACTGCTACATCAATTAGAGACTTAGAGGCAAGGGAAGATACAATTCCGACAAGGGAAGATACACTTACAATAAGCACTTTTTCTCCTACATCAATGTTCGTTGGTACCTTAACTCGTAATTGAGTGGTGGATGCCTCCAAAACTGTAATGCATTGAGAATTAAAACAAACTTTATTTTCGTCTAGAATAGGACTGAATCCCGTGCCAATTATAATTGCTTCGTCATTATGGGTAATTATAGATTTATCAATAGACAATAAATCAGGATAAAGGGTGAATTGAATTGGACCAAAATCAGAATCATTGTTACTAACATTGATTGATTTAACGCCTGCGGAAATTGAGCTAGGTATTTTGAATCTTATCGAATCCTCATTTTGATCAACAATTGATAGGGGGACATTATCAATTAAAACTTGAGGATTACCCGGAAAATAACCATAAACTATTAATGTGTCCCCCACTACTCCTGACTCAGGCTTAACTTCATCAACACGAATTTTTGGTGCGTCATCTTCCTTGCAACTCATTAAAAATAGTACAAGACCAATGCTATAAATGCAACGAATCAATTTCATGTGTTTCAATTTAAATGATAACTATTACGAATAATTTTTTTGGCTTCTTGAAAGATTTCTTGGCCAACAATTAAAATTTTATCCTAAAGGAATCGAGACAGTAGCTAGTCAACAAAAAAACCTTTCTTTATGGTCGTCTGATGTTTGTCTTTCAATTGTTTGAAAATATGCCCCTTGCCTTTCCCCAATAAAGATGAAACGTATTCAATTTATTTCCCAAGCGAAGTAAGTTTACTTGTGAACCTGCTTTTTTCTATTCGATCAAGAAACCTTAAGCGATAGGTTATCAATCCTTTAAATATTCATGCCGCAAAACAGATTGAAAATATCTTATTTGACGAAATGTAATGTCTTATTCATTTTTGGATAAAATAGTTGATAGTAAAAGCCAACACCTGGTTACCGGACCTTGTTGGTCAACGACCAGCAACAACCCAGGGTTTGCGGCCTGGCAATAGAGAACAGTTAATGGAATAAGGTGCACGAAGGAGTAACCCATGTATTACTACTTTTCCATTGGATGGGAATTTGAGGTCTGCGATAATTTTTTGATCACCGTTTCCGCCTGTTCTATTTCAATTCAAACTCAGCCTGCTTTACATCACGGGAATTTCCCCCGAGATAGACATGGAATTTACCCGGTTTGGAAACAAAGTTTAATTTTTCTGGCGCAAGCGTCTCGCTTGTGCCTTCTATCCCTTTTATCAAACAATATAGCTCAGTTCGATAAGCCCCATTTTTCCATAAAAATCTCGAGCGCTGCTATACCAATAAGCTTTGTATTCTTTTCTGATAAATAAATCTACCCAATTAATGACGGCAAAGCTGATAAAATACAACTCGGTAGAATCCCCAAATTTATATTTCCTGCTCACTCTTGAAATTATCTCTTACAAATTTTATTGCAAATTTTTTTAGAAGGCACAAGCGAGACGCTTGCGCCAAAGGGTATTTCATCTAGCTTGTTGGTGAAGAACACCATAGTCGTTAACTTAAGGAATAGACTGATATTTTCAGAGCCATAGGCTCGGCAGATACTTTAACAACGGATTTTAATCCGTTGATTTAAAGCTGCTAGACAAAAATTGAGAGCCGTAGGCTCGAACCATGTCAATACTTATTATAAAATGAATCGTGCCGATGGCACTCCAAATAAAATATCATTTTTGGCAACGGATTAAAATCCGTTGCTATAGCATAAAAGCGAGCCTATGGCTCTACAAAAGCTTAAGTTGCAGAGATTGATGAATAAACCTGTTAATCGTTGCCTCGTATTGGAATAAACCCAAACGCTATTTTTTCTATCTGCGCATGTGTATGAGTTCGCGAAGGAACGCGCAACATCTTTCGCTGTTCTGCATTGAACCTGATCACTTCGGTGTCTGTGGCCTCATTGTCAAACGTCACCTTAACATCGGCACGGCCAGCTGCTATTAATAATCCTGTGATATACTCTTTTCCTTCCGCTTCTGCCTGCACCAGAATTCGATTGGCAACCGCCATGTTGCGCACAGTGTCCATGCGTTCCGCCAGAATGTCGCCCAGGTAGCGGCCGACAAGTGGATAGAGGTCTTTGCCGGCATGAATTTGAAATGAACGTGTTTTGCGGATGACCAATTGCTCTACTCTATAATGGGGAGCATTTAAATAGGCATGTGGCAACACCACTTGCTTGACTGAATCGTGGTCGTAGACCACTTTTATTTTTTTCAGGTCCAGATAAGCCGTGATCTCCACGGGTACGTACACAATTGCCCGTATGGCCTTTGACTTATCATTTTTCTTGTGTAGGAAAAATAAGTCCTGATAGACATGTTTTACCAGGTGCAACTCCTTGATGGACAAAATCTGTTCCAGGCTAAGTGGCTGCGGCATGGTGGCTGGTTTGAAGCGGGTGTAGAGTAAGCCACCAATGAAGGCAGCTACAACTAAGCAAACTGCGAGGATGTAGGTGAGCGGTTTCATAAATCATAATTTTTAAAAACGTGTTGGGTGAATGAAATGAAGGGGCATAAAAAAACCTCTGCAAGCCTGGCCCGCAGAGGTTTTCAATTCATTGCGGATGTCATCACCTCTTAGGTGGTTGGTTAAACATAAGCGACTTCACCAAAGCATACTGTTCGCTGTCATGACCAAAGATGGCACGCACGTACTTCTTCACGGCTTGTGCTGTTTTTGTCATGGATACTTCCGAACCATACATCAGCTGGTTCCGCTCAATCAACGCCTTACTCCAACGAGCGCGGGCATCTGCAACTTGACGGTTCAGATGGTTTAACTCCTCCACCTTTGCTTCCAACCCTTCGGGACTTAACATAGTCTCGTTGGCCTGATACAAGGGTTCGGTGTTCACCGCCTTCACCAACCTGGAAAACGAATCCGCTTTGCTCACATACGCCAACTGCAGGGCAGACCTTTGGACCGTTGCTTTCTTCACCAACTGCTCCATCTGGTCAGACGGAATGGGTGCACGGTTCTTAGGAGAGCTGCCGATAAGCTGGTGCGCGAACGAGCGGGCGTCATCCAGTTTTTCAGGTTTTGCTCCTGATGCTTCCAGCGTACGCAGAATACTGGAAACCAAACGAGATAACTGATCGAATGTCTGCTTCCGTTGGTTCACATCGTTGTCGTACTCAGCCTTGGCCACTTTTACTTGTTCCATGGCGGACTGTGTTTCGATCACTTTGTTTACCAATGCATCGATCTGGAGGGTTGGTCGACCGGGGTTATACTTACCTCCATACCCTGAGCAGAAGCCAATCAACCTGGTGAATGCTTCTGTGTTTTTGACATGTGTCATAAAACTTTTATTTATTTTATTCATACAACGGAAAGCAGAATGGGCTTTGTTGTGATTTTTTTCATTATTTATAAAAGTATATTCTCGTTACTATTTGTAACTGAAAATACATTGGCACGTTCATTAGCATTTTTTATCACTACGCGAAAAATTTAGTTATAGCTGTATCAAACTTCTTTGCGAAGCCCATGCACTTCCCGCAACAGGGTTGTAAGTTTGCTCCCTATGCATGGTTAGTTTGCTCACCCCGCGTAGTTAGTTTGTTCATACCGCATGGTTAGGTTGCTCACCCCGTTTAGTAAGGTTGCTCACTCCGCGTAGTAGGTTTGCTTACCCTGCCTGGTATGTTTGCACACTACGCTTGGTGTATTACTTGACCCCGCTTAGTAGGTTTGTTAACTATGCCTGGTAGGTTTGCTCACCCCGCCTGATATGTTTGCCCATAATGCTTGGTATGTTTGCTAACCCCGCTTAGTGTATTTGCTCTCCCCGCTTTGTGTATTTACTCGTCCCGTGTAGTTAGTTTACTCCGTACGTCTGGTGTATTTGCTCCGTCTGTTTTGAAATTTATATGGACCCACTGTACTATTTATTCCTTGCATTCAACGAAATAATAATCTGCTGAAAGCTCGCCAACCCTGCTTCCAGGTTTTCAATAATCTCCTCCGCCAATACATCCGGATCAGGAAGATTATCAAGGTCAGCTAAAGATTTATCTTTTAACCAGGTTATGTCAAGACTTGTCTTATCCCTTGCGATGATTTCATCATAGGTGAATTTTCTCCAGCGACCTTCCGGGTTCTTTTCAGCATTGTAGATTTCCATTCTCTTGTTCCTATTCTTTGGATTGTAACACGTAATGAAATCTCTCAAGTCCTCAAGCTTCAATGGGTTCTTTTTGAGTGTGTGGTGGATGTTCGTACGATAGTCATAAACCCATATTTCCTTCGTCCACGGATTTTTGCTGCTGGGTTTGTTATCGAAGAAAACTACGTTGGCTTTTACACCTTGCGCATAGAAGATACCTGTAGGCAATCTTAATATTGTGTGAACATCGGCTGTCTCCAATAGTTTCTTGCGCACGGTCTCTCCTGCCCCGCCTTCAAACAATACGTTATCCGGAATGACGACTGCTGCGCTGCCTGTCGTTTTAAGCATGCTGCGGATGTGTTGCACAAAGTTGAGCTGCTTGTTGCTGGTGGTGGCCCAGAAATCCTGACGGTTGTAGGTGAGGTCTTCTTTCTCCTGCTCGCCTTCTTCATTGGTAAAGGTTTGACTGCTCTTTTTGCCGAAGGGTGGATTGGCCAAGATGTAATCATATTTATCTGCTGATTGAGCAATTAAGGCATCGGCTGGGGAAATGAAATTATCACTATCAATGTCTCCAATGTTATGGAGGAATAAATTCATTAACGCCAGGCGCCTGGTGCTGGCCACAATCTCGTTGCCGAAAAAGGTAGAGTACTTTAAAAACTTGCTTTGTGCTTTATCCAGTTTATTGTGATCTACGATGTAATCATAGACAGCCAGAAAGAAACCCGCTGTGCCACAGGCAGGATCAGCAATGGTTTTCATTGGCTCTGGGTTGATGCACTCGACCATAGCTTTGATTAAAGCGCGTGGTGTGAAGTACTGACCGGCACCGCTCTTGGTGTCTTCTGCATTTTTCTCCAGCAGGCCTTCATAAATATCACCTTTGTCTTTCACACCCATCATCAGCCATTGCTCGCTATCGATCATGGCTACTATCTTGCTCAGCTTGGCAGGGTCTTGAATTTTATTCTGGCTCTTGGTGAATATCTGGCCGAGAATTCCTTTCTCTTTACCCAACTCGCGCAGCATAATGCTGTAATGCGTTTCCAGTTCGGCTCCTTTTAAGGGTACGATACTTTCCCAGTTATATTTTTTAGGGATGGAGAACGTGCGGTTGTGCGGTGGCTTGGTGTACTCATCAGCCATTTTTAAAAAGAGCAAATAGGTTAGCTGCTCTAAGTAATCACCATAGCCAACACCATCGTCTCTAAGGGTGTTGCAGAAAGACCAAACTTTACTAACGATTGCTGAATTGTTGTTGCTCATAAGTTATAGGTGTTACTTTCAACAAACCACTGAATATAGGCTGGCAATTTAGCGCCTAAATAATAGGGCATATTCATTAATATGTAAGGCTTTCCTTTCGGGCTAACTGTTTTTGAAACCACAAACTCACCGCCATAAATCCTTACTGCGTAAGGATGGTTGGATGCCTCGACAAACTGATGCAGGGATTTCAAGGCGCCTGCACTTCCGGATTTTACTTCTACCGGAATGACCATACCTTTATGCACAAACACCAAATCAACCTCTGCATTGGATTGAGTTTTTTCCCTGACCCAAAAATTAGGCTTGTGATTAGCGGTAGCCGATAGAGATATTAGTTCCTGGGTTATCAAGTGAGGAATGATGGCTCCTTTATGGGCCGCATTAAAATCTTTAAGCCTTAACATTTCACTTTGAATGCCGAGTGCATGATTAATCAGCCCTGTATCCAGAAGTTGCAGCCGGGGCGATTTTTTCAGGTCTGGTCTTATGGGTGGTTCCATATCGACCGTGGGATAGATGAGCCTAATGATCCTGGCATCCTCCAAAGTCCTCATGGCTTCGCCAACTTCCCGCGAACGGTAGTTGGAATTTCCGAACCCCTGAAACTTGATGCGCTGATCCACATATAAGGGTGCTGTGTCCATCACATGTTTAATTACCTTCCGTTCCGTATCATTCCGGGTATATTTCTCCACGTCATTTTTATAGGTCTCCCAGATGCTTTCATAAACTTTCGGCAAATCTGATAAGCTGTTTTTCTCCACATCGCGCTGCACCACTTCTGGCATTCCTCCGGTGATGGCATAGCGGTGGAACAGGTTGAGCAACGTTTGATGGGCAAATGGTTTGATTGGGATTTGTTCCAGTTGGTGAAGGGCAGCCTCATGACCGATGGCCTGGAGATACTCCGGGAAATTCAAAGGGTGCAGATGGAGATATTCCACCCTGCCAACGGGGAAGCTCTGAACTTTGCGCATGGCAAACTCCAACAGCGACCCGGCCGCGATGACATGCAACGCAGGAATGTCTTCGTAAAAGTACCGGAGCAATTGAATGGCTCGTGGCGACTCCTGTATTTCATCAATAAACAACAAGGTTTTCCCCAAAGCCTCAGCAGGTATTTTATTGGACAGGAACAAGGCTTCAGTAATGGTTTTTACCTCACCAAGATCATCGAAATAGGCGCGGTGGGCTGGCTTTTCCAGGTTTAATAAAATGCTGTGATCATAGCGCTTAGCAAAATCGGCAATGAGAGTGGTTTTGCCCACCTGGCGGGCACCCCTCAAAATAAGGGGCTTTCGGCCGTTGCTGACTTGCCACGCCTCAAGAGCGGGCAATATATGGCGAACAAAATTCATGAAAAGGAAAGGCTAAACACAGGTTTGTAACAAAGCAAAGGCATAAATATAGATAATATGTAACAAAACAAAGCATGTTTTTATTTATTCTTGTAACAAAACAAGGGCAATTGACCTCACCCCAACCCCTCTCCAAAGGAGAGGGGCTCTCTATCACAAACACTCAGGCGGGTTTCTATTTCCTGGACAATAAGCTTTTGTTCCTCAGCGATGGAAGTGGTCCTCAAAATTCTTGCTTCAAACATTTTATTGATTTTTATCCATACAGCATTTCTTGTACTTCTTACCGCTTCCGCATGGGCACGGGTCGTTTCTTCCAGTTTTATCGGAGATAATGGGTTGTTGATTAAAAGTAGGCAGATAATCATCATAGCCATCACTGTCACCGTCTTCTTCCGTATATCCTGCCCATGTTGTTGTTATATGATCATATAGATCAAAAATATTGTAAACATCCCTTTTGTGGCTAAACTTTTCTTCTCTGCCAAATGCCTTTTCAACATCCTTATAATTGCCACATATTCCGGTAGAAACATATCCCAGTTCAAAAAGTGTTTTAATAACAGGTTTTAATTCATGCAGCTTGCAATCCAGGGTATCGGCAATCGTCAAGCCTAAAAAATCAGAATCGATAATATCGTCATCATCCGTTGCAATCGCAAACCGGGCTAATGTTTCCATATATACATGTAATACTTCCGCTCTCTTTTCAGGATGATGAAGCACCATTTGACAAAGCGCTGCCGAGGTGCATGATTTTGAATAGGTATCCACTCCCGGTTGCATTAAAAATTTCCTAAGTAGTGTGGTGTTCGAAAACCCTAGCCCAAAAATGCTTTGCCACAAGGTTCCTGTAATATGATCGCCAAACCAGTAATTCAAAAAATCATTATCGCATTCCAGAAACGATAGCAGCTTGGGCAAGCTCTCTTCGGCACGTATTTCCGCCAGCAAAAAGAAAGCATGCAACACAAAGGAGTTGGTTTCTTCTGTGTTTTCCTGGCTCTTAAAATATCCGTATCGGGTTACCGCATCCAATAAAACAGTTTCCAGGTCGGCAATGAGCGTGTGCCGGGGCAAGGCGATTATCTCTTTTAGTTTTTCATGCGGGATGTACAACCCATATTGATACAGGTTTTGTATTTCCACATGTTTAAATTGGGGAGGTGTGTCGTTGCTTAGTTCAGGCACCACTTTAATAGCGGCAGGCGTGATACGGTTTTTTGTTTCCTCTTCCATGCGTTGGCCAGCAAGCTTTAATCGCAAGGGCCATAAAAAAATTTCTGCCTGTTCGGTATCCGGATGGCAGGGGGCTATTCCTGTGAGCAATTCCAGCCGGTTCTCGGCCAGCTCCACGTTTTCCATAGCGGCTAAATAACGGATCACCACTTTAAGATAGCCCGTAACTTCAGCCAAATGAAACAAATCCCTCTCAGGATATAAACTTTTGATTTCGAGCATCTCGCCCAATACTTCAGGCACTTTTTCCAGTTCCGATCTTTCAATATACACGTTGGCAGCATTGAGCCTGGCAAACAGATAATCGGGATGCTCGCTGAGTGTCCACTGGTTTACCTCTTCTGCCTTTTTTTTATTTCCCTGCACATGAAAAGTCACCGACAAATAATTTTTTAACTGCGGCACAGTGGGGTATTGAATAATCAGTTGATTGAGTTTGTCAACCAACTTTGAGGTACTTTTTTTCTGGCATTCTATGGCCAGCGATTGCAATTGCTTTTCCAATGCGGGCGGAATGCCGTATCGTTTATTTTGAAACTGCGGATCGGTGGTAATATTATAGCCGACTTTTATAAACTGTGTGGTCATCTTGTTATTAACTGATGTTTACGGGACATGTATTTTTTCTTTGTGCCTTTGAGTCTTAGTGGCAAGAAATGTGTTGAAATTAGGCCACGAAGGCACCAAGGCACTAAGTATTCACAATGAGAAGCAAGGAAATTCAAACCGTTGCGTAACATCAGTTATTAATTGTTTGATGGAATTGTCTGATTCATATTTTTCGTGGCTGATAGTAGTTCATAACCCCTATCATGGTTAGGATAGTCAGTTTGGTTAACTTGTTTAAATTTTATCGGGTAAATTAAAAATATAGTCCAGATGCCGCGATGTGCGGTGCATGATGGACAGATATTCGTTTAGCCGAGCTTCGTATTCCAGTCTAAAATCTTCATGAAGTTTTTTTTGAAAAATAGTAACTGCTCTACGTAGCAACAAATATACCTTATGGTTGTAAGCCGTAAAACAAGTGCAAAACATATTGGAGTTTAGGGTGAAGGGAATGGATAGTGCCTCCATAATGAGTCGTAATTCCAATTCGCTGTTCCTGCATACTTTTCCAAATTCGCTGATCCTTTTAAGGCAGGCTGCCAACATGTTTGCCAACTGTAATTCTTCCGAAAACCCTTTGTGCCGTTTTCTAAATAATATTTCTAAATCTGCCTTTGCTTTTTCAAGCAGGTCCTCTTCACCAAATTCCTTATCCACATAGTTGACCAGTAAATAATCGTGAAACTGTTCGTGTTTTTGAGCCGCCCTTATCACCAGTTTTTCCAACTCTTTTTTTGAAAGTTGGGTAACCGCTTGTTTCAATGATTCGTCAATTTTTGCCATATCATTCAATACGTCACCAACTTCCCCTCAAACGCCTTCTTTAAAATACTTTGCCGCAGGGTTTCTGCTTGACCTCACCCCAACCCCTCTCCTTTGGAGAGGGGCTTGATCAATTTTCCTTCAAAAGCTTGCTTAAGTATAGATTGACGTAATACTTCAGCTTGACTAAGGCTGCTGGTAATGGTTTCTTCTACTTTATCGCATACACTTAGGCGAGATTCGATTTCTTGAACAATTTGATGCTGCTCTTCTATTGAAAAAATCGGGAAGGGAATTTCACGACAAGTTGAGACTTTAATATTCCACTGACCTGCGGTTGCTTTTGATGTATTCTCCAACCAATTAACGGTGACTTTGTTTTGTAGAAAATATGAAAGATACTTTGAAGACACTTTTTCATTTGGACGAAACATAACTATCGCTTGATTGATGTTCCATTCGGGAAATTGGTCAGTGACAATTGAAACCTTGCCCAAAGGCGGTCCGACAATATTTATTAATACGTCACCAGGATAGCAAATTGATCGTTTCAAATCCTTTGCATGTACAGTGGCAGGAATGAATGTTGGATTTTTTTTGAAGTTTAAAGTTCCGTCAAAATTCAGGTTATAAACTTTTATGAATGGAATTTCACCAGCATCCTGAGATAAGAATTCTTTAGTAGGCGTATAACCGTTGTTAATTGTTTCAATTACGTCAATGGTTTTCACCCACTTCCACCCCTTGGGCAAATTGTCTGCACTGTGATTTTTTTGATTCTTTTGATTGGTTTGATTTTCTGAATCATGGGCATCATCAAAATCAGAAGAATCATGGTTCAGACGTCCCTCAAACGCCCACTTCAACACAGCCTGCCTATAAATTTTTAATTGCTGCTGTGCGGTTTCTAATTGTTGTTTGCCTTTGTCGAGTTCGCTGAGGAGTTCTTCTATTTTGGAGACGATAGCGTGTTGAACACTCTCATCTGGAAGTGGAAACAAAGTTTCTCTAATTGTTTCTCCTGAAATTGCTCGAAATGTTGTACCTGTTCCTTTCTTATCTAATTGTTGCTCAATGCTTCTTAAAAAATAGAAAGCATATTTATAGTTCGGAAATCGAATAGCAGCAAGCCCTCGGCCTATACAACATTTTTGATCAGCGATATTTGTAGTTCCAACCGGAGCGCGAACAGAGAGGAGAATGTCATTCGGTTCAGCTATCTTGTTTGGAGCATTACACCATTTTTCGACAAGTGGATGTAGGTCAGTAAACTCTGCTTTACCTTGAAAAAATGGCAAACCGATCCTTTCAAAATTGTAAGATGTTGATGGTGGAGATTGTCCCATAATAACATTACAAACCTCACCCAACTTCACCCATTTCCATCCTTCCGGCAGGCCATTATTGTTCTTGGCGAACGGAGTTATAACGAAGTTGGTACGGGGTTGGGCCGGGGTTGCCAGTGCTGTTTGCTTCGGCTTTGGTTGTTTTTTATGGAGGGTTTTAGGGGACATGGTTTCCTTGTATTCTCAAACTTCTTTTAGCTCTATGAAATTAATATCAGCTTGTGCCAACTTGTGCCAACTTGTGCCAACTTGTGCCAACTTGTAACAACTTGTAACAGCTTGTGCAAACTCGTGCAGACTTGTGCAGACTGTAAGCAACACATGCTGTGATTGCCTCATGATCATATCAATTCTGCCTTGAGTTTTCCCGCACTTGTTAGTTGATATATCTTGTTGGTTGTGGCTCCACTGCTTACAATCCAATTCTTTTCCTCCATTTTTCTTAGGTCTTTTCGAATGTTGCCCGCTGAAGTTTTAAATTTAGTGGCTACTTTATCAATATCAATCATTTGTCGCAGGTGCAACTCCTTCACAATAAAGGCAATTCGCTTCATTCGGTTTGCACTTACCTGTAACTCCAGTAATACATTGCCAGGGGCATGGCTTCTTTTAAAAGTAACGGTAAAGAAATAATCAAACAGAAATGCCGGTGCAGGTAAATCTTCGCTTTTAAGGGCGTTTCTCATGCGTTGTATTCCCGTACCCAGTTTTTCAATATACCCTACCCGGTTGAGCAGCGAAGCCAGCAATGGGTTACGGGCCAGGGTGCGTTTGCCAAAATCTTTTTTATCTAATCCCTTCGGTAAGCCACCGGGATTGGAAATTTCCAGGCGGTCGTTAAATATTTCAATCATAACCGTGGCTCCTTTTTCTGAATAGTCGCGGTGAGCAACTGCATTCACAACCGCCTCGCGCAGGGCTACTTCCGGAATTTCAAGTTTCTCTACCCTTCGTTTACTTTTTATTTCGAAGGCCAGATTGAGATGTCTTTTTAAAAAAGCAAGCGATTCATCAATATTATCAATCAGGTTAAACTCAAATGTTTTCTTATCAATGATGTCTACTTTGGTATTGTCTTTATAAGCCACGCAAGTGACAGCACTTTGTGGGATATACCTGGTGGGTTGCTGGGCAAAGAAAAGTACACCGGCACCATTAAGAACAGGTACTGATTGTTTCTTATTCAATACACCGATATTAGTAAGCAGGTGATCGGGCAAAATGGGTTTAGCCAGGTCGAGTAAGGCTATGAATTGTTTAACAGCGTTCTTATCCAAACCAGCCGGATAATCAACTTTTGGAAATGGCATTTCATCAAAATGAATTCTTCCCTGCTCATTAAAGAAATCACGAATGGCCGAAGTGCTAAGTTTTTCAGAATTAGCCCCATTTCTAACATAGAATCCATTCGTACATCGATAAGGCTTATTCCTCCCTTCGGGCACATGAATAATCAAAACCGTGCCGGCCACTTCAAGCTCAATGTTGATAGCGGGGTCGCAGTCATGTGCAATTCCCTGCACGTGCGATCGAAGTGCGTTCGTGATTTTGGTTCCGGCAATCTTACCACTATCATCAATGCCAATCAAAATTCTGCCTCCGGATGAATTGGCAAATGCTACCATTTCCTTGGCGAGGTCGGAATTCACACTGCGCTTAAGCTCTATGGTATAACCTTCTCCACCTTGAATGATCTCTTCTATTTCCTTTTGAGTTATCATGCCGCTAAAACTTCATTTAGTTCGCCAAGAATCTCGTCCGTACGATCACCAAACAATTGCCACATTTTACTCAGCCCGCCTTGTGCGTTAAATGGATTAAGGTCAAAATCATCTTTATCAATGTGAAAACTGGTAGATACGTACTCTTTAATCATCCGCAGCCACTGCATTTGTTCTTCCGTAAACTTAATCGTACCCGCTTGTTTTTTAAATACCCATTCCTGAAAATTAATGTCCACTGTGCGGTCGTAAGCATTGAGCCAATCGTCAAGGCCAATGGCTTTGCGGAGAATACTAACCAAAAGAATTAATTCCTGTTTTGGTTTTTCAGAACGGGGTAATCGCTTCACTAACTTTCCTTCTGCATCATGATCTTCCTGAGTGGCGTATGCATCCCAAAGTTTAGAGAGCTTCATCATGGGTTTTTCCTGCGTCAACCTTTCAAATAGTTCATTGATCATTTTATACGTTAACTCGCGTCTGCGGTAGGGCTGCCCGTAAAATATTTGCAAAGCGGTGATCTCATTCTTGTGCGCTTCCATCCAGGCTGCAAACTCTATGATCATACTTTGTGCCCCTGCTACCGAGTCTTTCACCCAACCCATCTTTACAATTTCATCCGGGTTGATGTGGTCAATCGTTTGGTCGTATTTCTTGCGCACGTCAATTACATAATTGCGCAATTCGTAATCGTTGAATACAGCGGTGGCATTCTCCACCAGTTGAGCATGTTGTTTTTCAAAGATTGCATTGATTTCATCCGGTGCTGCTCCTGGCTTTTCGCTTTCCACCTTTAGTCGTATGCTTTCTATCGCATCCGGATCGTAGGCATGCAGTAATTCTTTTACAACCTGTGGAATGGTTTTTCCACCAGCCATTTCAGTGAAGGCAGTCTTTTCTTTTTCGTTGATTTGTTTATCCAATCGCATCAACCTGTTGGCCAGCGTGGTAAGCATATCTTCATCGCGGTTGCCCATGTGAATGCCTTCCAGCACTTCCTTTAAGCTCATGCCCGGTTTTTTCTCCAGCGGGCGGCTATCCGTCTTCTGGCTTCTCTCCACACCTATGGCATCGATGATCACAAAATGATCTTTGGTGTATCTGGCTGCAGGGGTGCCAGTGGCTTTCAATTCTTCCAAACTGCATGTGCGGGTGCCACGGCCTTTCATCTGTTCGTAGTAGGTGCGGCTCTTTACATCGCGCATGAACAGCAACACTTCCAGCGGGCGTATGTCTGTGCCCGTGGCAATCATATCCACCGTAACGGCAATGCGCGGATAATAACTGTTGCGGAATTGCTGCAACACACTCTTCGGGTCTTCTTCACTTTTGTAGGTAATCTTTTTGCAGAACTTATTTTCTTCGGCAAACTCTTCACGCACAATATTGATGATGTCATCGGCATGGCTGTCGCTCTTGGCGAAGACGAGTGTTTTGGGGACTTCAAATCCCTCACCCCGGCCTTCTCTCTGGGGAGAGGGAGTGGTGAAACGGTCGGGAAAAATTTCAGGAAGCTTCTCTTTCACAGCGCGAATGATGAGACGGATCTGGTTGGGGTTTACTACTTTGTCGTCAAGCTGTTTGGAAGTGTACACTACATCTTCATCCAATGTATTCCAGAATTGTCTGCGGGTGAGTTTCTCGCGGCTGCCCACGTATTCACCTAACGCAAGGGCTGAGCCTTGTTGGGTGATCTTAGTCGTAATCTCAAAAACATTGTACGGCACGAGCACGCCATCTTCCACGGCACGCTGATAACCGTAATCACAGACGAGATTCTGATTGAAGTAACCAAACGTACGGTTGTCGGGCGTGGCGGTCAAGCCAATCTGAAAGGCATCGAAGTAATCGAGCACCTGCTTCCATAAATTGTAAATACTGCGGTGACATTCGTCAATCACAATGAAATCAAAAAACTCCATGGGCACTTTTTCATTGTACACCACAGGCATAGGCTCTTTCTGCTTCCACTTCTTTTCTTCCGGATTATCTTGCTCATCGCGCTCGTCCAGTTCAGTTTCTTTTAAAATAGAGTACAAGCGCTGAATGGTACTGATGTATACCTGGCTATCCGTAGGAATGAATGAACTACTTAACCGGGTTACGCTATACAATTCAGGAAAGAGACGATTGTCGTCTTGTGGTTCATAACGTTTAAATTCCTGTTCGGCCTGTTCACCTAAGTTCCTGGTATCGACCAAAAACAAAATGCGCTTCGCCTTCGCGAATTTCAGCAAGCGATAGATGGCCGTGATGGCGGTGAATGTTTTACCGGAACCGGTAGCCATTTGTATCAATGCCTTCGGTCTGTTTTCTTTAAAAGAGACTTCAAGATTATTAATCGCTGTGATCTGGCAATCGCGTAAGCCATCAACAGGCAATGCCGGAATATCATGCAAGCGCGAGCGCAACGTCTCCTCTTCTTTCAACCATTTCTGAAAAGTCTCTGGTCGATGAAAAGTAAATACCGGTCTTGATCTTGGTTTAGGATCGCGGTAATCGGTGAAGCGCGTTACCTCACCCGTGCTTTCGTAAGCAAAGTGCAGCGGATCGTTATCAAAGTATTTTAGTTTGCCTTCGGCATAGCGGAGGGATTGATCTTCCACGGAAGTAAGACGAACCCCTTCTTCGGCTTTCTTGGCTTCGATAACACCGATTGGTTTTTTATCAATGAAGAGAAGGTAATCTACAGGACCGCTATCAGTTCTATATTCGGTAACGGCAACACCGAGTCCTGCCGCAAGGTTAAGTTTGCTTTTAGGCTGAACAATCCAACCACTCTCTGTAAGGAGCCGATCAATATGATCGCGGGCGATTTGCTCAGGGTTTTGATTCAAGGAGAGGCTGCTTTTTTATTCCAAAAAGACCACCTCTCTCCTTTTTTCAAAAATGAGATCGGTGTCTTACCAGAAAGTTAATGTGATTATTAGCAATAAAAAACCCTCTATTCGCTCATCTGTTCATAGTACAGTATTATTGCCCTCGGTTATGTGTCCGATAATTTTTGATCGCAGTTTCCGCCTGATCTATCTCAATTCAAACTCAGCCTGCTTTACATCGCGGGAATTTCCCCCGAGATAGACATGGAATTTACCCGGTTCGGAAACAAAGTTTAAATCATTGTTATAAAACGCCAGGTCTTTTTTTGTAAGCGTAAAGTGTACCGTTTTTTTCTCGCCTGCATTCAGGTAAATTTTATGAAAGGCCTTTAATTCTTTTACCGGCCTTGTAACCGACCCAACCAAGTCGCGAATATAAAGTTGCACTACCTCACTTCCACCGCGTAAACCTGTATTGGATACATCAACCGAAACTAGTATAGAATCAGAGGATGATACTACTGTTTTAGTAAGATGGATATCACTGTAGTTAAATTGGGTATAGCTCAACCCAAACCCAAAGGGATAGAGTGGCTCGTTGGAAACATCAAGATAGTTCGATTGAAATTTCTGAAACCACGGCCCGCTTAACGGCCGGCCGGTATTTTTATGTGCATAGTACAACGGTACCTGACCAACATGTTGAGGAAATGTCATGGTTAATTTTCCGGAAGGATTCACGTCACCAAACAATACATCGGCTATCGCATCGCCTGCCTCACTGCCACCAAACCATACATTCAAAATTGCAGGCACATTTTCTTCCTCCCACTTTAATACCAATGGCCTACCCGTAAATAATACCAATACCACCGGTTTGCCTGTTTTAAGCAATGCCTTTATCAAATCTCTTTGCGTTTCCGGAATTTCAATATTTGTGCGGCTGGCAGCTTCACCACTCATTTCGGCCGCCTCTCCAATGGCCATCACAATTACATCGGCACTTTTTGCAATGAGCACGGCTTCATCCCGCAACTCAGCCGAAGTACGCTTGTCGCGATGCAACGATTTTCCAAACAACGTTGAGTTTGCTTCCAGCACTTCATCTTCATCCAGGTTGGACCCTTTAGCATACATAATTCTGGCATCCGTTCCAACGGCTTTTTTTAAGCCTTCAAGCACAGAAATTGATTCGGAAAATCTTGCCGCCACACTCCAGGTGCCGGTCATATTTTCTTTTGCATCCGCAAGCGGGCCTATCAATGCTATGGTCCCTGATTTCTTTATGGGAAGAACATTATTTTTATTTTTCAACAACACGAAACTTTGTGCTGCAATGCTGCGCGCTTCGGCCCTGTTTGCAGCACTGAACACTTCATTCCTGGCCCTGTTCTCATCGCAATATTTGTAAGGATTGTCAAACAGACCCAATTGGAATTTTGCTTTTACTATTCTACGGCAGGCATCATCGATTTGCTGTTCAGTAAGTTTTCCTTCCTGCACCGACTTTGCCAATGTAGTCAGTAATCCTTCGCTCACCATGTCCATATCCAAACCGGCATCCACTGCTTTGGCAGAAACGGTTTGAATATCTCCAAAGCCGTGATTAATCATTTCACTCACACCGGTATAATCCGACACCACAAACCCATCAAAGCCCCACTCTTTGCGGAGCACCTCTGTAAGCAACCATTTATTGGCAGTGGCTGGAATACCATCAATCTCATTAAATGATGCCATAATGCTTCCAGCGCCTGCCTCCACCGCTGCTTTGTAAGGTGGCAGGTATTCATTGTACATGCGATGTCGGCCCATGTCCACGGTGTTATAATCACGGCCTGCTTCCGAAGCACCATACAGTGCATAATGCTTTACACATGCCATAATGGTATTACTGGCAGAGAGATCATCACCCTGGTAACCTTTTATCATGGCTCTTGCAATTTCAGAACCGAGATAAGGATCTTCGCCACTTCCTTCAGAAACACGACCCCACCGGGGATCGCGCGAAATATCTACCATAGGCGAGAAAGTCCAGTTAATTCCATCGGCACTGGCTTCAGTTGCTGCAATGCGGGCGCTGCGCTCAATTAAGTTCATATCCCAACTGCAACTTAATCCTAATGGAATAGGAAATACAGATTCATAACCGTGGATTACATCCATACCAAAGATCAATGGTATTTTCAGGCGGCTTTTTTCGATGGCAACCCTTTGCATTTCTTTAATGTTGGCAACCGTCTTAATATTAAAGAGCCCGCCCACTTTCCCCTCTTCAATCTTTTTAGCGATGTCTGAGCTCCCGACTGCACCGGTAACAAAAGCACCGGCTGAAGGGAGATTGAGCTGTCCTATTTTCTCTTCAAGAGTCATAAGACTCAATACAGAATCAACCTGTGCATCCATTTTGCCTGATGCATGGTTTATGGTGTTCGTGTTATTGCCGCAACCTGTTAACAGGATTGTTCCAATACTAATAAGGAGTAGTGCTCTCATGTATTCGGTGGTTATAAGTTGATAAATAGTTAATTCACAAAATCAAGTTCATCCTGGGCTACTTGTACTTCCGGTGCCGGCATGAACACGTCCCATAACCGCTGTAAGTGTAATCGTGCCCTTATCGCGCGATGATGCTGGCTCCTGAACTTCATATCCTGTCGGATCATTCTTTCAATATGCCTGAAACAAATTGTTGTCTAAATAATTACCTGGTATTTGCTTCTTTTCCAATTGATCAATGAAGACATAAAGTGAAATCTGTCTTATTTCTAATTCTTGCTTGGGGATCTTCTTCTTTGCAGAATAGGCGTATTTCAAAGCGGTTTTAAAATCTCCCTGGGCCCCGTAAGCCCTCGCCAAACCAAGTTGCACAACCCAATAGTCAGGATGTTTGGCTGCATTGAGTTTGAAAACTTTCAATGCTTCCTCCAACTTCTTTTTTTCCAACAGCTCTCTTCCGTAATTATGCAATTCAAAAACACCGCCAGAATATCTCATTGCAAATTGCATAACGGAATCTGCTTCTTGTTTTCTATCCAATGCAAGAAGGATATCAGCCTTCGTTTTTAGCGTAGCAAAATTTGCATTGCCGATATACGGTTGGTCTATTGATTTTTCAGCCCACCGCAGTCCAAGTTCAAGTTCAATGCTATTGTTTAAGCAATAGTTGGCAGCTTCATGCCAATTGTACCAGTACAGCAATTTCCTGCTTGCCAACTCTTCTTTAATCTGGTTTATATAGACCTGATGTAAATCAATAACGCTGATGTGTATATTAATTTTTAAATCTTCCCAAAAAAGAACAAGGGTTGAGCCATCTACTTTTTTATCGGTAAACTCGTACGTTAACCATTCATGATATTCAGATTTCTCAGGGATTACTTTTACCCGTAAAGCGTCATTCTTATCATTATAAAAATAGTGTCCCCAGCTTTTTGAATCATTTGAGAGAATGAGCTCCCATTCCTTTTCTCCGGGGATAAGGAACAATCCATACGCTCCTGCCTGAAGTTTTTTTCCTTCCATCATCACATCATGCGAAACGGTGAGAACAGTATTTTCATTGGCCCCCGCCCGCCAGGGTTTTGGTACTACCACTTCTCCGTCATTTTCCAGCCACCTTTCCGGGCTCAATCCATAAGGCACCCGCTTTCCCCATATTTCGCCTCGCCTGTTTATACCCGCTGGAGATATTACACCCGGACTGCTATAGGTCACACTTACTTCTGCTATGCCCATCCACTGGTTTACCTTAGACTTCTGACTACCGCCAACAGGAGGAGTAGATATTTGAGCCCGTATTTCGAATGAGAAAAGAATAACCAGCAAAAGCGAAATTATTAAAGTACTTGAGGGTTTATTTGAGATCATATTTTAACAGATAATTAGTTGTCAAGGACACTTGTCTTTCACTTTTTCATTTCCTTTTTTGTACGCTGCAAATTTCCTTTTACTCTAAACTTAACAATTTTAGTAATCAAGTTTAATGGCATTGGTTTATCTAATGAGAATTGAATAGTCCCTTTACCAGATGTTTTGTAAGAAGAAAAATCTTTGGCAAATGTTTCATTTCCGCCAGGCACCGGGTATAGTCCTATGTGTTTTTTATACCCTGCAAAGTAAATCAAATAATGCCCATTCAGATTGAAAGTTGGTATTCCATAACGTATTGTTTCCTCAGCGTCAGGGACCAATTTTTTAATTGTCGCCCGAATTTGTTCTAAAAGTTTTTGAGTACCCTTTGGAAACCCCGCGATATATTCGTCAATGTCCTTAGGTTTAGCCGTTGTCATAAAATTATGTTTAAGTCCAACGTTTTTCTTGCCTATCAATGCTTGCAAAACAAATATCTCAATAATTGTCCAAACAAAATATATCGTCAACTACTTAGCAACAGTACGTTCAACAGAATCAAGTTGATTACTCTACTAAGACCGATCATAAACACTTTTTGGGTTGGTGTGTGGCCTTACTCCACACTTCATCCGTTACATTATCATTTGTCATTAAAGTTTATATTCCAAAAGAGTCAATGCCAAATTTCTGTTATGAACGGGTAATTCTTCGCTGTCCGGTGTTGTGTAATTTTCTATAAACGTGAACCCAAAACTCTTGTAGTAATTAATAATAGTCGGATTATCAGCCCACGTGTCCAAACGAATACTGCTAAGTCCTTTTTGTTTTGAATGCTCAATTACCCAATCCAGAATTGACGCGAATAGTCTTTGTCCCTTAAACTCCGGATTAACGACAATTCGATGAAGGTAAATTGAGTTCCCTTTATCGAAGTCCCTCCATATTATTTTGTCGGCATAGCGAACACTAAATACGATTGCTGTCTTTGAGTCAACGACTACCTTGTATTGGTCCCTATCTTCAATATCCTTAATTATTGTATTCTTGTCATAGTTTCTCCAAACCGGATAACCTTTCTTTTCCTGATAATTAATTGAGTATTCAAATAGTTCGAAGATTTGTGTTAAGTCACTCACCTCTGTATTTATAACTTCAACCATGTTCAGGTTTTTAATCTTAAGTCAGTCGTTAACTATTTTCTCTATTGTCTGGTGCAGAATCATTGTTATTAAGGTTGCCTTACTGTTTCTATCAATTTAGTCATATGTCCCTTCGACCGTAGGGAGAAATCTTATCTAATGGAAATAACCATCTATTCAATCTTTAAAAAAGTCGATTGCGATTTTGTTAATCAAATCGGGTCTCTCAGAGAACACTTCATGGGAAGTATTGGGAAGAACGCAAAATTGACTGTTCTTAATCAGTCTGTGCATTTCCAGTCCATGCTCCGCTATAATTTCGTCCCTATCACCGAGCACAATCATAACGGGGATATTTATACTATCGTAAACTGATTTTGAAAAATAATCTTCGTGCTTATACCACATCGTGTTCAAATCGTTTACCAGCTTTTTCCAGTCTCTCGGAAGGGTCTTCATGTATTTCTCTATTACTTCCTTGTTATTCTTTTCCCAATCGTCTATAGGTAGTGGCTTAACGATATTGATGTCAATATCCGGAGGAATAGCTCCCTTTAGTCCGTTGTTTGCTCCCACAGCCAGTACTTTTTTAATTTTATCCGGTCTATTCTCAGCCAATAGAAGTCCAACAATTCCTCCGTCACTCCAGCCCATTACATATGCACTGTCAAGTTTTAATAAGTCAATGAAATGAGACATGTAGTCAGTAAGCGTTTCATAATTCATGCTGTCCATTTGTTCCGACCTACCTTGTCCGGGTGTGTCAGGCGCGATAATTCTGTAATGCTTTGATAGGTCAGGAATGCATTTTTCAAAATCTTTAATGCTCCTGTTAATTCCTCCTCCGGATAGCAATAATAACGGAATCCCCTGTCCGTATTCTTCATAGTAAATCTTTGTATTTAGCACATTTACCTGTTTGCCGTCATTTGAACCATAATCAATTTTTTTTGTCTCCGTGTTACAGCTTGTACCAAGGAATTGCCCCACAATAAAAAATAGTCCAACTATCTTTTTCATAATTTTATCGTCAGCTGAGGATTTGTCGGCCATGCTCGTGCATATCGATTGTAACGACCGTAAAGAATAGTATACCCGCTGAAAGAAGAAGTAACCGTGAAATAATTAAGGTCCTTTTCATTTATTTTCCGAGTTACAACGTGTTATGGAATGAGTGAGATGGGCAAGAGCTGGCCTTACTTTAAATATTGAAACGTTGTGGTTTCATCTCTTGACAATCCATTCAGTTTTCGACTGCGGCTTGCTTTATTCCATTTAGTCCGAAAGCTACCTTTTGCCCAATCGGATAATATGATGGGATGAATGTAACTGGACCGACATACGGTGGGGGTATTACCCAAATCAAATGCAACTGTCTTGATGACTTCGTTAGAAACCCTTTTTCTTGCATTTTCTGTGTCCGGATCTAATTGCCTGGAAAGCCGAAAAGCAGTTTTCCAGGTGGCAGCCCAGGTACGAAAATCCTTGGCCGTCACTTTTGTATCTTTGGGAGTAATGGCATCCAGGTATTCATTGATGTGATTTGATTTAATATCGAAGTCATTGCCGTTTTTATCTTCATATCGGAAAAGGTCGTGGCTCTTTTTTTTACTTCCCACTTCCCCTGACTTACTGATGAGAAGGGCCAGATCGTCTTCCCAGATTCTTCTTTTCCAAAGCTTGCCGGATTTCCCTACAAATTCGAATACAGCATCAAGTTCCCCCTCTGCCTCATTAGAACGATCGATGGTCATGTGCCCTTTTGTTAATGTTGTTAATCCATAGGACTTGTTCGTTTTTGCGTATTCATCATTGCCCACCCGAAAATGGTAAAGATCGATTAACTTAATAATTAAGGCTACCACTTTGTCTTTAGGCATTCGTTCAAGTTTTAAATCTGACTCTACTTTTTTCCTTATTGAAGGAAGGGTTTTTGCAAACTCAGTCATGCCATCAAACTTTTCCGCTGCCCTGGCATTTGTCCAATTTTCATGGTAACGATATTGTAACCTTCCTTTCGCATCTTTACCAGTGGCTTGTAAGTGTGCCATTGCATCCAGCGAGATCCAAACATCCTCCCATGCAGGTGGGAGCACTAATTTATTACAGCGTTCTATTACTTTTAGATTAGTAATTAATTTGGCCCTGGTATCATAGTAATCCCACTTGACTACTTTCTTATTGCCGGTCTTACTTTTCTTGCGTGATATCCCTTTTTTTTCCATCGTTGTATACAGTATGTTATAAAAGAAATAACGTCAATGGTTGCGGTTGTGACTGGGCGGAGTATTGAAATACCAATTTTCCCGCACGTCTTACGAGTGATAAAAACTTAATTTGAAAACTAAACTACAAATTTAAACTGCGCCTTGCAATGGCGTGGGTGCATTTCAAATTGTCGCGGTGTCTAAAATTGTTTATCTGGTTGAAACTACTTCATATATTATTTGCGTCTTTGTGTCTCTGCGGTGCAAAGGCGCTGAGGCGCAAAGAAAAGTGCAAAGAATGCATGAGTCAGTATCTACCATGTGCGGCAATTAGAAATACACCATGGCGTTTATGATTACCATAGTTTCATTTGACCAATGTCATCTAAATAGTTAAACCCAGTGTGGTCGAGATGCTATCCCGTGCCCTATTTGAGTTACTTATTGATTCAGCAGGAATTGTTTAATGAATTCTATAGTCGAGTAGAACTGGAAGTCAACATTGTTTTTTTTCCTGAATCCATGCCCTTCATCTTTGGCCATTAGAAACCAAACTGTACCACCATTTTGTTTAATTTTGTCTTTCATTTGAACAGACTCGGTGAATGGTACACGTGGGTCATTACCACCTTGAATTATAAACAGCGGTTTTTTGATTTTGTCCGTATGATTAATCGGGGCAATGACTTCAAAATAAGCAGCCATCTTAGGATCACGCTCGTCACCGTATTCCACTCTTCTTAAGTCCCTTCGGTAGGCCTCTGTATTCTTCATAAACGTATTGAAGTTTGAAATCCCAACAACATCAATGGCACATCGTATCTTATCATTAAATAAATAGGAAACTGCTAACGTCATATAGCCGCCATAACTTCCTCCCGTAATCATAATCCTGTCTTTATCGAGGTCCGGTTGCTGTGCAATCCAATCAACAAGGGCCCCAATGTCCCTTACTGACTCTTCGCGCTTCATACCATTGTCTAAATCGACAAATGTTTTACCGTAACCTGTAGAACCTCTTACGTTGGGATAAATGATTGAAATACCCAGTTCATTGAGGTAGTAATTTCCGCGCCCTAGAAAAACAGGACGAGATTGTCCTTCTGGCCCCCCATGAATATTGATGATGACAGGTCGCTTTCCTGAAAATTTGGAAGATGTCTTATAGAGATATCCGGAAATAGATTTTCCGTCAAACGACTTCCATGAAATTAATTGAGGATCCTGTAGGGTTGATGTATCCATTCCACCTAATTCACTTTCCGTCCACCGTAAAAGTTCATTTGTTACCGTGTTATACTCAAACACATCAGCGGAAGAATTATAACTAATAAAAGTAATCCCAATGGATTTTGAGTCACCCGACCAACTAATTCCACCAATGATGCCTGTGGGCAGATTGGGGATTGGAGTATACTGGTTTGTCGTAGTTAATAGTGAGTATAATTTAGACAGGCCATTCTCATTGGTTACAAAAGCCAGTCGGGTTCCATCTTTTGAAAGATCAGCGTCTTCAACGTCCCAGGGGATAGGAGAAGAAAGGTAGTTTAGTTTTCTGGCAGAGATGTCAAAGTAAGCGAGTCTATTAAATTCACTGTCTTTGTTGGTGATTAAATAAATACCTTTACCGTCCTTTGTGAAAGAAATCCCATCAAAAGTTGTATGCTCATCTTTTTCAGGAAGCAATCTGCTTTTAATTCCACTGGCAAGGTCAATCAAATACAATCGGGATTCGTTGACAGAAATTCCTTCCTCGAGAAGAAGTTTCGAATCATCTGCCGACCAGTCTACAACTCTCCAACCTCCACCACTATTTTCAGCAACTTTTCTATCGGAAGCGCCATCAAGTGGATTAAGGACAAAAATGTCTCTGTCTTGACGGTTACGCTTCGTGGAACTATACGCTATCCTATCACCTTTGTTATTCCATTGGATGCCTCCATTTTGAGATCTTTTCCCATCCGTAAGAAGTGTTGTAGTTTTTTTTGATAAGTCGTATCGGTAAATCTGGGAAAATTCATTTCCTCCGATGTCTTTGTAGAATAAAAAGTAATCTCCATTCGTTGGCTCAAATGAGGCAAACCCAATTGGTTCATCAAAAAATGTAATTTGTTTGCGATCCCCACCAGGCATCTTTATATAGTGAAATTGATTACTATTAGCAAAACGAGTTGATATTAACATCTCCTTTTTTGAAGGATGCCAATTGACCAATGATGCGCCTCTGGATTCCGTATAGTTTTTTACATCACCGATAATGCTTGTCGATAATGCGGGAATGCCTTCTGTAACTAAATTTTCTGCAGGAATAATAGTTTGCTGTGCGCTCAAATTGATGGACAGTACAGAAAGATAAAATAGAAGTCTGATTTTTTTCATAAAAGTATGTTTAGGCGTCATGTCGTATTTATTCATATAGATGGATACTATCAGGTTCCACCCTGTTATTCTTTATCCAATGCTAAAATTGTATTTAATAATACTTTAACTCCGTTAGCCATATCCTTACCTTTTGTAAATTCCTTTGGAGAGTGACTAATGCCGCTCACACTTGGAACAAAAATCATAGCCACCGGTGCAATCCATGAAATCTCCTGCGAATCATGGCCTGCCCCACTTTGCATAAACTTGTAAGTATAGCCCAACGCCTTTGCTGAGGCAGCAATTTTTCCCTGCAAGATTTTATCAGTTAATGCTGGTGTTGATTCATTGGCCTGGTGTTGAAAAGTAATGGTTGTGCCTGAAGCAGCTGCAATGGTGGCCGCTCTTTTTTCAATATCGCGATATAGGCTCCCTATTTTTTCATAGGAGAGGTCTCTTATTTCCAAACCCATGGTAACCCTACCGGGAATAACATTGTAGGCACCTGGCATGACCTCCATTTTACCAATAGTTCCCACCTGGTTACCTGGCACATTGTTTATCACTTCATCCACTGCTATAACTAATTTTGAAGCAGCCAGTAACGCATCCTTCCGCATATTCATGGGAGTGGTCCCGGCATGATTGGCAAAGCCATCAACTGTTACTTCCCAGTGCACAATACCCACAATGCCTTCCACAACCCCAATCTGTACATTTTCTTTTTCTAAAATTCCTCCTTGTTCGATATGCAATTCCAAAAATGCTTTGATTTCCCCCTTTTTTCTGATGCTATATTGTAAACTGTCTGGGTTGCCACCAATTGCTTTGATGCCATCCGCCATGGTGAGCCCGCTTTGACTCACCTGCTTCAACCCTTCAGTTGTTAAATGCCCTGCCATTGCCATGCTGCCGATAGTACCTCCTTCTTCATTGGAAAAAATGATGACCTCCAGTGGATGTTCTGTTACAGTGTTACTGTCATTTAGCACTTCTATTATCTCCAGTGCGCCAATAGAGCCAACACAACCATCGTAGTTGCCACCATCAGGAACCATGTCAATATGTGACCCGAAAGCAATAGGATGCAGCAAAGGATTTTTTCCATTTCGCTTCCCAATGATATTTCCTGCAAAATCAATACTTACCTGAAGTCCGGCTTTTTTCATGATATTGATAAACCAGGCCCTTCCTTCCTGGTCTCCTTTCGTAAAAGCCACCCTGTAACCTTTACCATTGATGTCTTTGCCAAATTTGGCAAGTTCAAAAATGCGTCCTTCTAAACGCTCTTCGTTCACCTTTATCCCAGCTGAAGAGGCTTGACTGAACGCGTTAATTGAAATTAACGCCAGAATAACAGAGAATAATTTTTTCATATTTTGTAGTTGAGTGCCAAGTACGTTTATTTTCCGAAACTATCATTTCCATCATCAACCTTCTTGCAGGTCGCCAGACCCAATACCGACCGAAATAGCTGGGTGGCGGCAGCCTAATGATAACACACAAAACGGAGGATTATTTCGTCAAGGTGAGATCACAACTACAGGAAAATTATTTGTGATCAATTAACTGGGTCGGCAAAGAAATGCGATCGTAATGGTCTGTGGAGAAAGATGGCTTGCGTTAGCAAGCCATCCCGTTATCTCTGCACCTGCATTCTGGTGACCGTGTTTTCCTTCATACCGGATACCATCTGGCGGCAGTTGTCGCTTCCACACTGGCAGGCAAATGGTTCCATGCTTTCGTCAATGAACATGGCATAGTCCAAGGTTAGTTCTTCGCCTTCGTATATCGTTCTTGTTGCAATGACATTTAGTCCCTCATACCGGGTATTCGCACTGCAGCTATGGTTTTGCGGAGCCCAGTTCACGGGGTCCTCATCCCATAAAATATATACTTCTTTGCTGATAGGATATGCATAGTGTTTAAAATCTGTTTTCTGCTTCTCACTCCAATGGGCTTCAACGTAACGCTTGGATACAATGCGCTGAGATAAGGCTTCTCCCATGAAAATAACTTCATTCTTCCGGATCCGTTGAGTGGCAAAAATGCCGTATCCTGATAAGGCGCTCCCCTTCAGATTGTATTTTTTCTGCTTTGATTTGTGGCGCGCTATTCCTTCCTCAATGATATGTTTTAAAAATCCGCTTTTACCTGCTGGATCAAAGTTCAGAATATGATCTGCCGAACCCTGGTAGCTATCCTTATAAAAAGCAGAACAGGTAAAATTTGTTTCCAAAAAGTAAATTACATTGTTTTCATCCATGCGAAAATCCATCCTTGCATAGCCGACCCCTCCGAAGGCAATGAAAATTTGTTGAGCAGCGGATCTTAAAATGCGCTCCAATCTGATATCGCCACAAGGAATGTTGCTTTCCGGATGTAACTCGGATGTCTTAAGCGCATAGGTTTTGAATTGCCGCCCTTCCGGGAAAATATATTCAACAGGCTTATACACTGTGCAAGTCTTACCCTCTTTATTAGCAGACACCAACACGGTAAATTCCCTGCCTTCAATGTACTCCTCTACTAAAATCTCTTCGTACTCATGAAGGATAGACTTAATTTTAGCCCTGAGTTCTGATTCATTCTTTACCAATGAGTTTTCATCCACCCCCAGGCTGTCGCCCGCCTTTGCAGGCTTGATAAACATTGGAAATGTCAGCTTTTCCAGGGCTTCCTCTATATCGTCTATCGAAGTAACATCAACCGAGGCGGGAGTCTTAACCCCCGCGCAGTAGGCCACATATTTCATTAGCGGCTTTGGAGGATCATACAACACCGCATTCGGACCCGTGTAGGGAAGATTGAGCAGGTCCAACGTGTGGATAACATCTATAGACGGGACTTCCCATTCCAGGTAACCTTCACACAGGTTGACGAAAATGTCAAAGCCTTTGGTGCTAAGTTCCTTAAGTTGTCGGTAGGTAGTTAGTTTGTTTAAGAAGACGTGATCAACAACATCATCATCAGCGAGTAAACTTTTTAATTCTCTTGGTGGATCATAATTCTTGTAGTCCACTTCAGTTGTTGAATAATCGGGTTGTAATACACAAACTTTCATTTATAATTCAGCGTTATGCTTTGCCCCATAACGCGTCAATCCATCTTCGATAATCTCAATTATCAGATAAGTAAAGGATTTTTTAGCAAACCGCAAAATTGCGCCAATGGAAGTATAGCTTTCATCTTCACTTAAACCACATTGAGCATTGACTTCCAGTACATAAAACTTACCGGTTTGTTTGTCCATTCTAATATCCAAACGTCCATAGCCCATACCACCTACAGATTGAAATGCCTGAAGGCTAATTTGCTTTAACCTGGGAATCAACTCAGCTTCGGGCTCACAATAGTTATATAATGCACCACTATTGGGCATTGGACTTTCTTTATCATATGTTTCCCAAAGCCGATCAAAGGATAAAATCTGTTCCTTCTCAGGTAATGAAGCGTGGAATACTCTTTCCACCGGGGGATAAAATCGAATGTTCTCGGGATGAGTAGAAGAACCAACTACCAAGGTGGTGAACTCCCGCCCGTTAATAAACTCTTCAACAAATATTCCGCCCGCATCTAGCTTCCAACCGCGATATCCCTCCTGCATATCCTTTATAATGGATGAAAATTCTACTTCACTACTAACTACATTCTTAACGCTTACCCCTAGGCTTCCAGCAGAAATGGCCGGCTTTACAATCAATACCTTGCCTATTTGATTAAATAAACACTCCACATCAGCTTGATCGGGTTGCACTACTCTCCAGGCGGCTGTGGGTACAGAATGTTTGTCAAATGCTTCCTTCATCGGAATTTTTGACGTAGTGATTTGGTAAAACAAATCATCCGAACCGGTATATGCCAGTTTGTGCTTTTCTAACGCTGCTATTACGGATAACCCAGGAACACTATTTAATTCATCGCCATCGCATAAGTTTATAACTACTTTGATTTTAGATGTAGGGTGGTTTTTTATAGTAAGGATGACCTCCTCTACCGCGGGCAAGGTAACGTTTACCCATTTCCATTCACAACCAATTTCAGAGAACACCTTTGTATACTCTAATATACTTTGGGTATAGTCGTAGTAGTATTGAAGGTTGGGATCCTGCGTTTCCAGGTAGGGCGCTATGACCCAAACAAAATAATCATCCTTCCTTTCCTTAAAGCTCATATGCAACTATTGGAAAAGGAAAAAAGATCGTTAGACAGGATTTTAATGGCGTTTGCACTATTCACATCATTTGACATTGATTGGAATACCTACTTTAGCCAGGCAAGGATGGGATATAACTTCTCATAGTTCAATACAATTCTGTTCCCAAAAAAGGTACAAACGAACATAAAATCTTTTTCGGTCAAAGTTATACCGCATAAAGTTAAGAAATCAATCACACGTTTCACGATGGTTCGATCAAAGAATACATCTGTGTTCCCGTGGATCACATGTCAGCTGTTCTTTGCGTTTAACTTTCGTTGAATGAAATCTGTGAAGCGATAGTTTTTAATGATGTCTTCTGACAAATATTTTGCACCCTGAATCAAACCAATACAATTCTTACTTCCGCAATGGCATTGAAATACCTGATCCATATCCCATTCTGCAGATGGATAGAAGAACGTAAATTCCTCACCTTCCGCAATTCTCTTAAGGGTAACAAACTGCATGCTTGTTGTATCAAAGAAGGAATTCGGGTCACAACTATGATTGGCGCATTCGAGACATTCGGGGAAAAGCTCAATATGTTCATGATCGCTGATCTGGACCGTTAAATAGTTCGGAGTTTCATGGACCTCCTTTGCAAAGAATCCTATGATGACTTCATTAGGCATAAATTCTTTTTTGGAAAAAAGAGATCGGTTGCTGGTAATCGGATCGATCCGTATTTCGGCAACTTCTGTTTGATCCGATTCAACGATTGTTTCAATAAAGCTCATAGGTATAGTGGTTTAGTGGTTGTTTAGAGTGGACTGGGAAGCGATACCGTAGGGTACTTTGAAATCTCTTAGCGAGCTGGGTGTGTTATTAAACAGCAATGGGCGCTTTTATTGATGGATGGGACGAATAATTAACAATCTCAAAATCCTCGAACGCATAGTCAAAAATAGAATTGGGTTTGCGTTTGATTATCAGTCGGGGAAGTGCATAAGGCTCGCGTGCGAGCTGTAGCCTGGCTTGATCCATATGGTTGGAGTATAGATGGGTGTCTCCACCTGTCCAGACAAAATCTCCAGGTTCAAGATCGCATTGCTGGGCAACCATGTGGGTAAGCAGTGCATAACTTGCGATGTTAAACGGAACGCCAAGAAAATAATCTGCGCTGCGTTGATACAACTGGCAAGATAATTTTCCTCCCGCTACATAAAATTGAAACAAAGCATGACATGGAGGCAAGGCCATCTTGTCAACCTCCGATGGGTTCCATGCAATAACGATATGCCTACGTGAATCGGGATTGGTCTTTAACTGATGCAATACGTGTGAAATCTGATCAATATGACGACCATCCGGTGCTGGCCAGCTTCTCCATTGGTGTCCATACACAGGACCAAGTTCCCCGTTTTCATCTGCCCATTCATCCCAAATGGAAACACCATTGTCTTTCAGGTATTTAATATTCGTATCTCCGTTTAAAAACCAAAGTAGTTCATAGATGATAGACCTGAGATGTAGCTTCTTAGTGGTTACTAAAGGAAATCCCCCGGATAAATCAAACCGCAACTGTCTCCCAAAAACTGAAAGCGTACCAGTTCCGGTGCGGTCGGTCTTACGTGCACCATTCGAAAGGATGTCTTTCATAAGATGAAGGTATTGCTTCATTGAGTAAATTTTATGCAAGTAAATGTTATAAGCTATTAATCTCAAACTGAATGAAGAAGTATTTTTTATTAATTCAACTTAGTTTATTAAAAGAAAAAGCCTCATCCCGATGGTTATCAGGATGAGGCTTATACATCTTAATCAGAGATTCAATTAGTTATCTCCATTTACTTCAACTTCTTTGGAGGTTCCATTGATCGTGATAGTAATTGTATTGTCACAGGTACCATCCCCATAGTCAATGACGATAAGTTTGCCATCAACGGTCAGTTCCTTGGTTCCCTCCACGGCAATAAACTCTTTACGTTTACGGTCAGATGAACATTCACGCTTGAAGACAAGTGGCTTTGTAATCACCATAGAGTAGTTGTAGCCTTTGCGGTTGGTTCCAGAGGCTGTGCCGGTATTGATCCATAAATCTTGCGAAGGATTTGTATCCCTTATCCATTCCCGAGTACGGTTAACCTCACGTGTAGCAAAGGTTCCATCAGGCCAGGTTGTCTTCCCTCCTGTTACCACAATCGTAAACTTTGGATACTCTTCTGTGCTGCCAGTGATATTTGTGATTGTGCGGGTTCCTTCCAGTATGATGTCGTTAATGGAATAGCCATCAAATGTAGTTTCAACAGTAGAGTTTGCGATGAATCTGCGACCATTGTATCTGATCCGGATGATGCCTTTGCGCACATTGCCACGTACATCTGTACAGCCTGTTCCAAAGTCAATGGTAATAATACCCGTGGGAACAGTAGCCAGGCTGTCTCTTTCGATTGAGACCTCAGCACAATCAAGGCGTTTAGCCACATCTATTACCTTAAATACTCTTCGGCCTGAACTGGATACTTTTCCATTGAGAGTGGCATCATCCGAAGATAATGCAACGCTGGAAATGTCATCAGCATCGTCTACATACGAATCGGAGACGGTTTCGTTTTGCACGTTCTCTGAATCATTTGATGTAAAGTTAATTTTGTCATCATTACATGACATCAGCCATATTGAAATCATGAAGGCCAACAGGTAAGAAATTTTAATTCTTGTTTTCATATCGTTTTTATTTGTTTGATGGGTTAGAGTAGTCTGCCCTTGAAAGGTTTAATGGACAAGAAATATTTGTTTAATCGAGTCTTTTCGAGCGTACCATCTTTATGCAGGGCATTCATGAAATTGCCTGCCTGACCGGTAGGCAGGCGAGAAATCTTCTCTTGGTTGACAAGTTGTTTCCATTAGATAAGATTTCTCCCTACGGTCGAAAGGACATAAGACTAAATTGATAGAATAATCAAAATATAAGTTTCACGCCAACAGCATATTTTTCATTCGAAAATCCTAATGCGTTATTTGGGTTTAATTGGCCAAGAGCTTTCAGTGATAGGCAACAAAAAAGCCCTGTTAGAACAGGGCTCTCAACAAAGGCTTATTGCATTTTAATTCGAACCATCCGGTTTTATCTCTACTTCTTTAGAAACTCCATTGACAGTCACCGTAACTTTATTATCGCAATCTCCAGCACCAAAATCAATGGACATGGTCCTATCTCCACTGGTGAATTTCTTTGTTCCTTCCACTGCTACGAACACTTTGCTGGCCACACATGATCTTTTATACACCAATGGTTTTGTGATTTCCATTTGATAAGTCACTTCTTCACGTGTAGTTCCGGAAGCGCTGCCTTCTACCGTCCATGAATCTTGTGTTGGATTAGTTTCCCTGGTCCATTCGCGTGTTAACACATGGTCGCGCGTGGCCATTGTGCCATCGGTGAATGTAACTTTGCCCCCCACTACTTCATTTCTAAATTTAAGTGAGGATTCAAGAGAAGCCGTTAGATTCGTCAGCGTATTTGTTCCTTCAATCTTAATTCCATTTACTGAATAATTACTGAAAGTGGTTACAGTCTTGGAATCAAGCATAAAGCGCCTTCCATCATACTTAACAATGATTTGGCCTTTCCGGATGTTGCCCTTGGCATCTGTACATCCATCTTTAAAGTCAATGGTTATGGTTCCCTTTGGCAAGTTAGGTGAACTGTCTGCATCCTTAACCACGGTAACTACGGCACATGCAAGTCGATTGTCCAGGTCACCTAGTCCTGCCACTTCACGGCCAGAGGCACTTCCTCCTCTCCCTGTTAATGTTTCAGATGTTCCAATAATGGCAATGGAGGAAAAATCATTGGATTCATCATAATACGAATCAGTAACTGACTCTCCTTGAACATTTTGAGTATCTTCATTTGTTACAACAGCCGTCTCTTCTTCAGAACATGACCAAATGAAGGCCATGGTAAGCACAACCAAGCCAAAGCCTGCTTTTTTACTGTAATTGATTAAATTTCTCATATAGAAGTTAATTTTGTGTTGATTTTTGTTGCTTTGATTCAATAAACAAACAAAGGTTTAATACATAAAGTAAGTAATTTCAGGTCTCAATGACGCCTCACTCTATATTAGTAACCCAACTCACAAGATTCTTATTTCTAATATCACTTTTTTTAAATGCAAATTGGCTTTTAGGTCAAAATCAGATCAAAATTGCCAAACTTAAATACCAAGGCGGTGGAGATTGGTACGCTAACAAAACTGCTTTGCCTAACCTGATCAGGTTTTGTAATAAGGAATTGGGAACTCAGCTGAAACCAGAAGAAGATGTAGTGGAAGTGGGAAGTCCGGACGTATTTGTTTACCCCTATTTGTACATGACTGGCCATGGAAATGTCGTTTTTTCAATGGAAGAGGCAACTAATTTGCGGGCATATTTAATAGGTGGGGGATTTTTACACATCGATGATAACTATGGCTTGGACAAATTTATCAGGATAGAGCTCAAGAAAGTTTTTCCGGAACTTGAATTAGTGGAACTACCTTTTGATCATCCCTTGTATCATCAAAAATTTGAGTTTCCAAAAGGGCTACCGAAAATCCATGAACATGATGGAAAACCCGCCCAGGGATTTGGATTACTCCATGAAGGCCGCCTTGTTGTTTTTTATTCCTATGAATGTGATTTGGGTAATGGTTGGGAAGATTCACGCATCCACAACGATCCGGAGGAAAAACGACAGCAAGCTTTGCGTATGGGTGCTAATATTATAAGTTATTGCTTTACTACCAATTATTGACGGCAACCTCATACGCTTCCCACTTCTGTGCTTTGACAATGAAAGGTCACGCAAATTTGACATTGAAGAGGGCAGGCTGCGCGACAGAGAGTTTAAACGCTCCTAATTGAATCCCGCTAATTCATTACCTCGGCTAATTTCTTCTCTAATTGGGCACCTCGCAAATTCTTCGCAATAATCACACCTTTGGGATCAAGAAGAATTGAAAAGGGAATAGCATTGATGTTGTAATCTTGAGCAGCTGTTGAATTAAAATACTTTAGATCAGACACATGAGTCCAGACGAGGCCATCTTCGCGGATGGCTTGCAACCAGTCTTCTTTCGTTCGATCAAGTGATACGCCAAAAACTTCAAAACCCTTGTCTTTGAATTTATGATACGCCCTCACAACGTTGGGGTTTTCCCTGCGGCATGGGCCACACCACTTAGCCCAAAAATCCACCAATACATATTTTCCACGAAGAGAAGAGAGTCGTACCGTATCACCCGTTGGGTTTGCCAATGCGATTTCAGGAGCGGACTGGCCAATCGATGTTGCTTTCATTTTATCAACATAACTAACAAACTCCTTTGCATAAACAGAAGCAGGCCACTCCTTTCTATAGCGATCAGCCATCTCTGAGTACACGAATGCGTAGGTATCCGGGTCAAGCAAACCGTTGCTTTGCAATACATTAAGGGCTCCTAATGATAAAGGTTGTTCGCGAATCAATGCCGCTATTTTGTCATTGCCAAGTCCAACCAACTCCATGTATTTTGTCTGTATCTGTTGAATTTTAACTTCGTCTTTTGTGTTAACCGCTTCATTAAACTGTGTGGTAAGTGCCGCAATTTCCGGGGTATTTTGGGCATCTGTTGCTATCTGTTGAACCTTTGCGATCAAATCGTGATCGGGTGAACCTTTTATCTCTACAAAACCATTTTGATTGTTGCCGTCCGCATTTACTTCGAGGTCGCTTTTATCAAGGATCAGGTTAATACGCTGTGTCTTGTAAAAACTTAACTGATAATAGCCAGGTTCGGTCATGTGGATCTTCTTTTCGTAGGTAAAATTGTTTTTTAGAATAATGGTATCCATCCAGCCTTTCCCATCAGGCTGCATTCTTTGAATAGAAATTTGGCCCGAAGATGGAAACCCCACTTTACCCCTCAGGGTGATGTCCCAACCTCCATCACTCTTTTCAGATGATGATGAACAGCCTATCGCTGACAAACCGGCAACAAAAAAAACCATTAAGATCTGCTTCATATTTCCTTTAACTTAATTTTCTTAGTAATAATTCTGTGGCCACTTTAGGATCAGCCTTTCCGTTACTTCGCTTCATTACTTCGCCCATGAACATACTGATAATCCCTTTCTTACCTTTCTTGTACTCTTCTACTTTAAGGGGAAACTCATTAATCACGTCTTCCACAATGGGCAAAATAGAATCTGCACTACTGTCTTGTATAAGATTCAATCGTTGTGCTACTTCCAATGGCGATCCATGGCGTTCTAGAAGCTCAGGAAATAAACGTTGAGAGGCTATTGAAAAGTTCACTTTGCCACTATCAATTAACGCTATCAATTCGGCCAATTCTTTTGCGGGTATGGGAAATTCATTAGCGGAAAGTGCCAACTCGTGTAAAGCTGACTTTACAGGTCCCATCACCCAATTGGCTGCGGCTTTGAAATTAGTAGTGTGTTCACAAACCTCTTCAAAATAACCGGCTATTTCTTTAGAGTCTGTCAAAACATGGGCATCGTACTCAGACAGTTTCATTTCTCTTACGTATTTGAGAACCAATTCACGAGGGAGAACGGGCATTGAAGCCTTAATTTCATTCAGCCAACTTTCCGATACTACAAGTGGACTCAGGTCAGGATCGGGAAAATAACGGTAATCGTTCAACTCCTCTTTGGTCCGCATGCTATGCGTCATCCCAGTATTCGCATCAAAGGTCCGTGTTTCTGAAACAATAGGATTTCCTTTTTCAAGTTCAGTAATCTGGCGCCCCACCTCGTGATCAATAGCATGTTGCACATTATGGATGGAGTTCATATTTTTTACTTCCACTTTCCTTCCAAATTCCTTAGCACCATTCAGCATCACAGAGACGTTTGCATCGCAGCGAAGCGATCCCTCTTCCATATTGCCGTCACAAATATCAAGGTAACGAACGAGTTTTCTTACTTCGGACACCACAGCTCCGGCATCTGTTGAACTCCTAATTACAGGATTTGTAACAATCTCAATCAGGGGAAAGCCAGCCCGGTTAAAATCCAACAATGTATCGGTTTCATCCTCTAAGTGTATCGACTTACCGGCATCCTCTTCAATGTGTATACGGTGAAGACTAATATTCCGTTCCACTCCTTCCCTGGTTTGGATGGTGATGTATCCACCCATACAAATTGGCGTGCGGTCTTGTGTGATCTGATAGCCCTTTGGAAGATCGGGATAGAAATAATTCTTACGATCAAAAATCTGGTATCTCGAAATCTCACTATGGCAAGCCAAGCCCATCTTCATGGCAAACTCAGCCGCGCGTTTATTTAACTTAGGCAATGTGCCAGGATGAGCCAGTGTTATCACACTTACATTCGTATTTGGCGCGCTGTCATGCTCCGAAGAATCTGAATTGTAGATTTTACTTTTCGTTAACAGTTGCGCATGGACTTCCAGACCAATGACTACGGTGTATTTATCCCTTATGATCTTATCCATTACTTAAAGCCCGCCTTTTCCAATCCTTTGATTCGATCACCATTATCTGCAAGCTTAAAAGCGATCTGGAATTTTGAGACGAAATTAAATTTAACCATTTCTTTTTCCACACTGCCAAGCTTCTTGTTAACACTTTTCATTTCGTTTGTTAGCGAGTCACTCCTCTTATTCAATCCGTCTACACCATTATTTAAAACTTCAACCTTGTCATTTAGGACATCGAATTTGTGTAACATCCAGGCAATAATTCAACTATTTTATCCTTCATTTTTCATAACGCCTTCATTTAGCCTATCAAATTACGTGCTTTTTCCAACACCTTATATAAGCCCGCTAAATTCTTCCCTCCTGCAGTTGCAAAGAATGGCTGACCACCACCACCACCATCAATTTCCTTCGCTAATTCTTTCACCATATTTCCTGCATGAAATTTATTGGTCTTCTCCAGAGCCTCCCCGATCATCACTGCTACTTGGGGTTTGTTGTCAACGTCAGCAGCCAATACCATTAATAAATCATCAAACTGATTGCGCAGGGCATAGGCAATATTTTTCAATGCTTCAGAATTGGGCACCGTTACTTTTTCCATGACCAATGTATGTCCATTTGATTTCACAGCCTTTTTCACCAGCTCATCTTTCAAAAGGTTGGTTTGTTGCTGATACAAAACGTCTAGTTTTTTTTCTAATAAATGTTTTTCCTCCATTAAGTTTTTGGCAGCAGAAATAACATCCTTCGAATTTTTGAGAATGGCTTTTACTTCGTTGAGCTGTGTAATCTCTTCGTTTACAAATTGCTCAGCGCCATCGGCTGTGACTGCTTCAATTCTTCTAACGCCAGCCGCTACAGAACTCTCGGCTAATATTTTAAATAAACCTATCTGGCCAGTTGCCTGAACGTGTGTTCCTCCACAAAGTTCTACAGAGAATTTAGGATCGAACGTAATCACGCGGACAAACTCTCCATATTTCTCGCCAAAGAGAGCCATTGCCCCGAAGGTCTTTGCCTTTTCAATGGGAACATTGCGTTGCTCATTCAATTGAATGTTCTCACGTATCTTTTGATTAACAATCGTTTCTACTTTTTTAATCTCCTCATCTGTCATGGCTGCAAAGTGAGAGAAGTCAAAACGAAGAACCTTATCATTTACCAATGAACCTTTTTGTTCTACATGTTTGCCCAATACCTGGCGTAATGCAGCATGTAGCAAGTGGGTAGCTGAGTGATTGCACATCGAAAGTCTCCGCGAAGAAGAATTTACACTCACCTTAAAATCGGCATTAAGTTGAGTTGGCAGTTTTTCTGTGTAGTGAACGATCAGGTCATTTTCCTTCTTAGTATCAAGTACAGAAATCCTTTCTCCACCCACTTCTAACACACCGGTATCTCCGACCTGCCCGCCACTTTCAGCATAGAAAGGTGTTCTATCCAACACCAATTGATAAAGCTCCTTATTTTTTTGCTTGATCTTTCTGTAGCGCGCCAGTTTTGAATTTGATTCCAAAAACTCATAACCGATAAATTCTACTTTGTCTATTTCGTTGAAGACAACCCAATCTCCGGTTTCTTTTGCAGCCGCTGATTTGGAGCGGGACTTTTGTAAATACATTTCGCGCTGAAATCCCAACTCATCAATGGAAAAACCTCTCTCTCGAGCAATTAGAGAGGTTAAATCGAAAGGAAACCCAAATGTATCATTAAGCTCAAAAGCAACATTTCCATCAATAGTTCTTGTTTGATTTTGGGGACTCATTATTGGATCAGGTATTTTCCTCAACTGTTCCATTTGATAAGATATCCTTCCTTCAATTTCAGTAATGTGTAAGTCGATTCTTCTTAAGCCTTTCTCTAGCGTCCTCAAAAAGGAATTCTCTTCTTCATGTATCACTCGTCCAACATAATCCATCTGCTGATGTAACTCAGGGAAAGCATCTTTCAACTGTAAAGCTAAAATCGGAACGAGTTTATAAATAAATGGCTCTTTGAAATTTAAATAAGAAAATCCATAACGAACCGCCCTTCTCAAAATCCTTCTAATCACATATCCCGCGCCAGTATTAGAGGGCAACTGTCCGTCTGCAATTGCAAACGAGACGGCACGAATATGGTCCGCCAATACACGAATAGCGACATCCTTCTTTGCATCATGTCCATAGGCAACACCAGCTTCTTTAGCAATGAAGTTTATCATTGGACTGAAAACATCCGTATCATAGTTAGACGTCTTTCCCTGTATAGCCATACAAAGACGTTCGAAGCCCATACCGGTGTCTACATTCTTAGCGGGAAGAGGTTTAAGGACAGTTAATTCAGAACGCAATTTTTCCCTGGCCTGCTTATCGGTGTTACTCGTACTTAAATCAAATTGCATCACCGCATTCGAGCCTCCTTTCTGAGGATTCCATGAGCGTTCGAATTCCATAAAAACAAGGTTCCATATTTCAACCACCTGTGGATGATCTGCATTCACCAATTCTTTTCCCTTTTTCCTTTTTACTTCTTCATCAGGGCGAAGGTCAATGTGAATTTCGGAACACGGGCCGCAAGGGCCAACATCGGCCATCTCCCAAAAATTATCTTTCTTGTTTCCAAGTATTATCCTGTCTTTTTCCACAAATGATTTCCATAAGTCATATGCTTCCTGATCTATTGAGAGATTATCATCCTTATCGCCACCAAACACGCTCACGTATAATCTGTCCTTTGGAAGTCCATATACTTCTGTGAGTAATTCCCACGCCCAGGCAATCGCTTCCTTTTTAAAATAATCCCCAAAACTCCAGTTGCCCAGCATCTCAAACATGGTATGATGATAGGTGTCATGGCCTACATCTTCCAGATCATTGTGTTTGCCACTTACCCGCAGACATTTTTGTGTATCGGCAACACGTTTATGCTTAGGAATGGCATTACCCAAAAAGAAATCCTTAAACTGCACCATCCCTGAATTTGTAAAGACTAACGCAGGGTCATTCTTTAGCACCAAGGGAGCTGAGGGCACTATCTGATGTCCTTTCTTTTCAAAAAAATCCAAGAACTTATGCCTGATTGTGGCCGAATCCATCACTTCTAAACTCATTTTAATCCTCTACAACTTGATTTTTTCTTTATATTAGAGCCCTTAAAACCTCATAGAGCTTACAAATTTAGCAGTATTTAAGGAATAGCATGCCCAAAATTAAATATTACTATGATTCAAAGACACTACGGTACGAGCGGGCTGGGCTGTCGGTGTTTAATATCCTATCAGGCATACTCGGATATCTTTCTGCTGGCTTACTATTCTTTATTGGCCTTGTGATTTTACAAAACTACCTTGTTAAAACTCCATTAGAGAAATCACTACGTGCTGAAAACGCTGCACTTTCGTATCACAAAGCTGTTCTAACTTCTAAGCTAAAAGAAGCAAACACCCAATTAGATCTTTTGAAGGCGAAGGACAATCAACTTTATGAAAATCTATTTGAAACTAAAAGTCAACCCGAAATAGTAAAAGAAGATAACAAAGAAGAGATATTAATAGCGGGGATGACAGATTTTAACGGATGGGCCACTGCTTTAGATGAAAAATTCAAATCGTTATCTGCAAAAGCACTAAGAAGTAACATTATTTTTAGTGAAAGTGCTCGTGTTGACAAAAAAGATCTGGCGATGTTAAAGGCTTTTCCGGCTACTCAACCCATCGAAAATTTTGAAGTTGGCAGATTAGTATCAGGATTTGGAACCCGAATTAATCCATTTCACAAAGGAAATTATCACCATGATGGGGTGGATATATCTGCCTCACGTGGATCTAAAATATTAGCCGGGGGCGATGGTAACGTTTCGATGATTAAGCGAAGTGATCTATTAGCCGGCTTTGGAAATTATATAGAGATCGACCATGGCTTTGGATATATAACACGTTACGCTCACCTTGAAGAAATTACTGTCAGACTGGGTCAAAAAATAAATGCCGGACATGTGATAGGTACTGTAGGCACAAGCGGTGGGGCCATCGCTCCGCATCTACACTATGAAATTATCCGTGATGGTAAAAATCTTAATCCCATAAATTTCATTTTGGAAGGATTGAATTCTTCGCAGTACCATACTCTTATTGAGGTGAGTAAAAGAGTAAACCAATCCCTGGATTGATGGCCCGCATTCGATTTACATATAACCCAGAGAATTGTAAATACGAACCGATCGTAGTTACCGGAAAAAAATTCTCACAGGAAGCAGGACTATTTATATGCATCTCCTTTTTGATAGGCGTGATGGGAGTACTTGTTCATAATCAGAAGTATCCTTACCGTGATGAAACATTGCTTCAAGAGGAAAATCGTGCGTTGAAAATGCAATGGCGGGTCCTCAATAACAAATTGGAAAGAACTTCTGATGCGTTGGCCAATTTAGAGCAAAGTGATGATCAAAATTATAGGGTAATCCTGGATCTTGAGCCACTTCCTAAATCTGTAAGAGAGGCAGGTGTGGGTGGTCGTGAAGTGGAGAGCGCTACCATTACCTATCCACTCATTCGTGTTGTTTATGAAAAAGTTGAAAAACTTAAGAACCGACTTGACATTGAATTGCAGTCTTTTGATAAGCTAAGTAAGGAACTTGCCGAAAAAGAAAAAATGTGGGCTGCACGGCCTGCTATTCAGCCTGTAAGCAATGATGATCTGGAACATCTCCATACTTTATTTGGCCTGCGCTTCCATCCGCTATTGGGTTATGTTAGGCCGCATAAAGGTCTGGACTTTACGGCTCCAAAAGGATCCCCTGTTTATGCAACGGGAGATGGTAAAGTAGAGTATGCCGAATACTCAGATTCATTCGGGCAGGTCGTTTATTTAAATCATGGCTATAATTTTCAAACCCGGTATGCCCATTTAACCAGGTTCATCGTATCAAGAGGCGAAACTGTTAAACGTGGTCAAGTTATAGGATATGTTGGAAACTCAGGTCTTTCGGTAAGTCCGCACCTTCATTATGAAGTTCTTTACCAGGGAATACAAATAAATCCAATAAACTTCTTCCAGCGCGATTTAAGCAACAAGGAATACGAAAAGCTAATAGAGCTTGGAAGCCGTGAGACTATTTCGTTAGATTAATATTTATTTCGGGTTCGATATTGTTAGGTTCTTCTTTTATACCTTAAACAATTTACCCGCAAAAATTCCATTTCTTTGCAGCCTAATTTATCCCTGTTATGATTCGTTTGGCTGCGTTGCTCGTACTTAATCTTATAATCAATCCGCTGCAAGCCCAGAATAAAGATTCCGTTACAATAATTGGTGTTGGCGATATTATGATGGGTAGCAACTATCCGGATAATGCAGTGCTTCCACCAAACGATGGGCAGTTTCTTTTAGAAGAAGTAGGAGACATTTTGAGAAGTGCTGACTTAACTATGGGTAATCTGGAAGGCGTTCTGCTTGATGAAGGCGGAACTCCTAAATCCTGCCGCAACCCTAAAGTTTGTTATGTATTTCGAACCCCGGAACGATACGTTCAAAATTTAGTGGCCGCTGGCTTTGATGTGATGAGCCTGGCAAACAACCATGCAGGGGATTTCGGTGAGGTTGGAAAAAATAGCAGCACGAAGACACTCGATACCGCTGGCATTCACTATGCGGGTCAGTTGCCCACTAAATCAATTGTATTTGAAAAGGAAGGTATTACCTATGGCTTTGCTGCATTTGCTCCCAATAGCGGATGTGTTAGCCTAAATGATTTAGTGGGGGCTAAGGCGATTATAGAACATTTGGATTCGTTAAGTGATATTGTCATTGTCTCGTTTCATGGAGGTGCGGAAGGCGCATCCCATCAGCATGTGTCACGGGCAACCGAAATTTTTTATGGTGAAAACCGCGGTGACGTATATTTATTCGCACATAGTCTTATCGATGCCGGTGCTGATGTGATTTTCGGCCACGGACCTCACGTAACTCGTGCAATTGAAGTCTATAAAAATCGTTTTATCGCCTATAGTCTAGGAAATTTCTGCACGTATGGTGGAATTAATGTTTCCGGGGTAAACGGACTTGCACCAATTATTAAGGTCTATACAGATGTAAAAGGTATTTTTTATAAAGCGCAAATCACATCGACTTACCAAACAAACTTGTCAAACGTGCACATTGACCCGCAAAAACAAGTGGTTAAACGCATTCAAGAGCTAACAAAGCAGGATTTCCCGGAAGCTAAGATGACTATTGATGATTCAGGATTAATAAAAAATTCCACAAATTAATGTTGACAGCTTGTAGATTAAAAAAAATTAGCATCATTGCTTGAAGAGCAAAGAATTATTACTTTGCATGAGTTCAATTTAAAATTGCATTAATCGCTCAGTCCCGTCCCTCATGGCGTACAAAGAAAAGGAAATTGAAAAGTTATATTATTCAATCGGTGAAGTAGCCGAGATGTTTAATGTGGCACCTTCCTTAATTCGTTTCTGGGAATCGGAGTTTGATCTCATTCAGCCTAAAAAGAACCGAAAAGGCAACCGTCAATTTACCAAAGAAGACATTGATAGTGTTCGTACCATTTATCATCTGGTGAAAGAAAAGGGATTTACCCTTCAAGGAGCAAAAGAAATGCTAAAATTTGATACGCAGGATGTTCGAGATAAGATCGACTTACTGGATTCTCTGAAGCGAGTTCGCCAATTCCTGGTAGAAGTGCGCGAAAAACTCACCTAATTATTTCGAAAATTTATCAATTTTAAGATTTGAAAGTGAGTGGAATGACTTACCGCTTTCAAATTCGTTAACTATTCAAACATCAAACTATGTCTGAAGACCAAGAACGCCTTTCCTTTCTGGCATTACATTTTACTCCAGGTATAGGCAATTATTTGATGAAGCAGTTGGTGAGTTATTGTGGCTCTGCCGAACAAGTCTTTAAAACTCCCAAAGGGAAACTTATGAAAATCCCGGGCATTGGTTCTGCTTCAGCCGAAGCCATAAAAACCGGAAATGTATTTCATCTGGCTGAGAAGGAAATAAAAAAAGCTGAGAACTATGATGCTGAAATTCTATTCTATACTGATAAAAAATATCCTTCCAGGCTAAAAAGTATCGAAGATGCACCCACCCTTCTCTACTTGAAGGGAAATGTAAATCTTAATCAAGCTAAGACCATCGGGATTGTAGGCACCCGTCAGGCGACTTCTTATGGAAAAGAAATGGTGGAAAAATTAGTCGAAGACTTAATGCCCTACGTGCCACTCATTATCAGCGGACTTGCCTATGGAATCGATATTCATGCCCACAAGCAATCACTCAGGCACAACCTACCCACTCTTGGGATAATGGGTAGTGGAATGGATCTGATCTACCCAGCTTCCCATAAAGAAACAGCTCAAAAGATGTTGATTCACGGTGGGCTTCTTACGGAAAATCCATTCGGTACTAAGCCGGATGCTCACAACTTTCCGGCCCGAAATAGAATTATAGCAGGTATGTGTGATGCTTTGATTGTGGTAGAGGCAGCAGAAAGAGGCGGAGCTTTGATCACAGCGGAAATTGCTAACAGTTATAATAAAGATGTATTTGCCATTCCCGGAAGCATTGGTCAAACCTATTCAGATGGATGCAATAAGTTAATCAAAACCAATAAGGCTAACCTCCTTACTTCTATAAAAGACATTGAATACATTATGAATTGGAGTACGACAATATCATCACTCAAAAAAGAGCCCAATTCTCCATTGGATATCAGTCAATTTGAACCAGATGAACAAAAGGTAATTCAACTATTGCGGGAAAAAAATGCCCCAATGATGATTGATGAACTGAGTTGGAAATCTGAAATAACCCCCAGCCTGCTTGCTTCATTACTTCTAAATCTGGAATTTAAAAATATGGTGATTCCCCTTCCTGGGAAGCAATTTAAACTGAACAAATAATTCACCACCCATTTAATGTTTTTGGAAAAATGAATCCGCCATAGTCAAAGCTTTGTTAAAAGCATCTTCATTCAGAACAGGAGAATTTCCATTTTTTTTAAGCCAACTTATTATTGTTTCCGTGGCAAGGTTGCCCACCAACTCATCTGCTGCCATGGGGCAACCACCAAAACCTTTTAAAGCGCCATCAAACCGGTAACAGCCTGCCTTAAATGCAGCCTCAATCTTCTCTTCAGCCGTGGAAGGATTGGAATGCAAGTGGGCTCCAAATTCTATTGCAGGAAACTGACTGCTAAGAGTAGTAAATAAGTAGTGAATTTGATCAGGCTTAGAAACGCCAATGGTATCTGCCAGCGAAATGATCTCTGTCCCCAGCGTAGAGAGAATGTCAACAAATTTGCCAACCACTTCCACATCATATAAGTCCCCGTAAGGGTTACCAAAGCCCATACTAATATAGGTTACTAGTATCTTATTCTTCTCTTTACAAATCTCCTGAATATCTGTTAAGGAATTTAAACCCTCCATTATTGATTGGTTTGTATTGCGCTGTTGAAAAGTCTCTGAAATAGAAAGAGGAAAACCTAAATATGTAATTGCTTCGAATCTACTCGCCTCTTTGGCCCCCCTGGTATTGGCTACAATAGCCAGGAGTTTTGATGGAGTCGTTGAAAGGTCTAACTGATCTAATACCTTTGCGGTATCGCGCAACTGCGGAATCGCTTTTGGGGAAACAAAACTTCCAAAATCAATTGTATGGAACCCAACTTTCAATAATTGGTTGATATATGCCACCTTCTTTACGGTTGGAATAAATTCGTCCAGTCCTTGCATGGCATCGCGAGGGCATTCGATGATTTTCATAGTAATCTAAGACTTAAACAAAATATCAATAATGAAATGGGATGAAAAAATACTGACAATTGCAGTGGATTTCGTGATCTTAACAATACAATCGTCTTTTATCTAAAATTGGCAGTTGAATGGAATGAAATGAAATTCAAAATAAAAGTACAATGCAGTAAGCAAACTAACCAGCATTGAAAGTCAAAATAAGCGTGACTACTTAGATTTGCAGGTTCCTGGCTTTGTACTAATAAGTTGCAATTTTGTTAACAGTGCTCCAAGTTGCAACACCAACATGAAAATAGGAAGGTTGTAGCTCATACTTTATTCCACTGCTTCCTTGTATCCTTTTTAAATCTGCTGATTCCAACTCTTTGAAGCAAGCTTTCAGCTTCATTTTATAAATAAGAGTCCAGTTCATTTTATTATTTCATTCATTTTTTCTTCCTTGGTACTATATTCATGATCAGGATAGAAGAAAACGTTAGCCTACTGTCATTCAATACTTTTGGCATTGACGTCCGTGCAAAGTTCTTTGTTCAGGTAGATTCTATTGATCAACTCCAAGAACTCATTCAATTCGAAGTATATAAACGTGAAAAGCGATTAGTCCTCGGAGGCGGCAGCAATATTCTGTTCACACATGATTTCGAAGGACTTGTAGTGAAGATGGCTATTAAAGGAATCAGCAAAGTAAAAGAAACTGACACGCATGTATGGCTCAAGTCTGGTGCGGGGGAGGTTTGGCATGACCTGGTGATGCATTGCATTGATCATAATTGGGGTGGAATTGAAAATCTTTCTTTGATACCTGGTTCAGTTGGGGCCGCACCCTTGCAAAACATAGGAGCTTATGGTGTAGAAATTAAAAATGTCATCGAAGATGTTGAGTGTATTAATATCGACACCGGTTCAATACGGCACTTCAATAATGAAGAATGTTGCTTTGGGTACCGCGAAAGTGTCTTCAAACAGGAATTAAAAGAAAAATATTTTATTTCAAGTGTTACTTTAAGTCTGACCAACAAAAATCATCAGCTAATGACAACGTATGGTGCAATTCAAGAGACGTTATCACAACTTGAAGTGCATAATCCCACTATTCGTGATATAAGTAATGCTGTGATTAATATCCGTAAAAATAAATTACCTGATCCATTAGTTATTGGTAATGCAGGAAGCTTTTTTAAGAACCCTATCATCACCGCTAAACAATATCAGTCACTTAAAACAATTTATCCTACAATACCTGGTTATTCGCCTATAAATCAAGATGTTAAAGTACCAGCAGGCTGGCTGATAGAACAATGTGGATGGAAAGGAAAAACGTTTCAGAATATCGGAGTTCATGCGCATCAGGCGCTTGTATTAGTAAACTACGGTGGAGGAAAAGGAGATGAAATATTTCTATTAGCAGAGAAAATAAAACGCAGTGTGCTAGAAAAATTTGGAGTGAAGTTGATGACTGAAGTGAATATTTTTTGATCTTATTGAATGATCAGTTATGCTTCAAATAAAAAAACATCACTACTGAAATTCTTTTGTCATTATAAAATTATTTGCAAAATATTTTTGTGAATTAATTATTTATTATACCTTTCGTACAGTTTTAAACAAAAATATTAAAACGCTATGGCAAAAAAACCCGCTAAGAAAGCAGCTAAGAAAGCAAAGAAGGCTGCTAAGAAGAAGAAGTAATCGAGCATCGCTTGATACTTTTATGAAGGGAAGTGATCCAGGATCACTTCCCTTCTTGTTTTATTACACGTAGAACATTCCATCTTTGAAAGAATGATTTGTAAAAGTGTTACGGACAAGACGCTCCGCCTATACTATCCTACCTATTTCAATCCTCTTTTAAAAAAATCCAGGTACAAGCCTTGATTCATTATCCTAAGAATCGGATTCGCCACTTTAATTGTCGTCAACGATTGCGTAGATTTTAAACCTCAAGTCCTTGTTTACCAATACTCAACGCACGTAACTTTGCAGAAATTAAATAATAATCCTATGGCAAAAGCAATTGCTAAACCAACATCGGAAAAAGTAACTGTTAAAAAAGCAGTTATTAAAAAGGCCACAACAAAAACAATTAAGGCAACCACCCCCAATATTGAAAAGGTTGCAGAAGATGTATTGACAAAACTCAAAGCCCTAAATCTGGAACCACAGTTACAAGCTGATATCGAATGGTGTCTGGGTAGCTATCGCAACGATAAAAATCCTGCTGGTCTCTACGAGATGGCGGAAAGAGCTTTTGGCCTCTTCAAAACTGAACAAGCAAGGAAAACAAAAGGAATTACTTCCAAACTAGTAGAAGAAGTAGAAAAAGCTTTAAAGAATCGCTAATAAGCAGTGACTATCCCTAATCCTTCAAACGGATTGGGGATACTAGTTCATGTGGGTAACATTCGTGAGGGTGCCTTGATATTTCGCACATTCAACCCCAAAGCGATTTAAGAAGTCTACTCCTTCATCGCTTATTAATCCTTTATACTCGGCATAGGAGTTCAAATAGATTACCTGCTTTATCCCCATGCTATAGATAATTCTGGCACACGCTAGACAAGGTGAAAGCGTAACATATAAAGTTGCTCCTTCAACAGAAGTCTTATTCTTAACTGCATACAAAATGGCGTTCTGTTCGGCATGAATGGCTAGCGAACATCCTCCCTTTGAGTCATGCGGGCAACCTGTCTCTGGCCATTCTTCATCACAATTATGCGTTCCGGATGGTGGACCATTATACCCGATTGAGATGATGCGGGTATCTTTTGTAAGTACAGCTCCTACATGACGCTTAATGCAATGAGAACGTTTGGCTAGATTTACCGCCAGCTCCATATAGATATCGTCAAATTCGGGTCTTGAAATAATCATTGGTGCTTCAAATGCTATACTACGAAAGGGTAAACTTCCAAAAAATCAAGATTGAAAACAAAATTCTTATCTTAGCAGCAAAGTATCCTTCATGATTCGTCTGATTGGCTTGTTCATCATCACTTTCACATTCAATTCAGCAGCCCAGGACGTAGTTAAACCCCGGCCAAGTCCTCTGGCCATGATATCAACCCGATATAAAGATACCTATCTTAAGATTATCTATAGCCAACCACACAAAAGGGGCCGTCAAATTTTTGGTAAGGTCGTACCCTACGGAGAAATTTGGAGAACGGGGGCCAATGAAGCCACCGAAATCACGTTTACGAAAGATATAATCATTGGCGCTACCCTTATGAAGGCTGGAACTTATTCCATTTTCACCATTCCGGAAAAAGAGAATTGGACAATTATATTCAACAGCGAACTAGGATTGTGGGGTTCTTATAATTATAATGTAAAGTTGGATACCCTTCGTTTGCAAATACCCGTTCAGCTGATGAACGATGTAGTCTATGAGGCCTTCACTATGTCGATCGATCAAAAAAGTAGTCAGGCAGACATTAATTTATTCTGGGATAACGTAAAAATATCCATCCCCATTCAGTTTATTGAAATCAAGCTCTAATAAATATTCTCATGAATTTGGTACGTCTTACGCTTCTCATCACAATTTCAATCTCATCTTACGCGCAGGATACCTCCGAACTGGCAAGACGAAATGGATTTAAAAGTATTAAACTGGGCAACCATATTGACAGTGTAAAGGGAACAAAGTTTAAAAAAGATATTAAAGAAAAAGATGTCTCCGCCACCAAGTTGTACTCGGTAGATAACCCGGAGTATAAAAACATTGGCGAAGTAAGAGTAAAAAAAACGGAATTAAAGACCTACAAAGACTTAATTTATGAGATCAATGTGACAACAGAGAAGGACGTTCGATTAATGAAAGGAATGGTTAAATCATTTGGGGAGCCGAAATACATTATCACAAGCGACACCTACAATTGGATAACTGAAAATCTGAGTCTTACTTTTAAGAACCATTCAAAAAATGAAATACTGCTTACCTATCGCAGTTACCCTGTCCTGGGAATGATGCGAACAGATAAAGCAAAAAAGGTTGACGACATTGCTGACGATTTCTAAGTCCAGCTTGGTGAATTATAAGTTTTTGTAACTAATCCTGTAAATAACGCCAGCCTGATCATCAGAAATTAGCATTGAACCATCAGATATTACAAGAACATCTACGGGTCTACCCCATACCTTTTGGGTTGCCGAATCCATCCAACCACTTGCAAATGTTTCGTACCCAACAGATTCTCCATTATGAATTTTCACCAAGCTTACTCGATATCCATTTTTCTTCGACCTGTTCCATGAACCATGCTCTGCTATGAACAGATGGTTTTTATATTGTTCAGGAAACATATTGCCCGAGTAAAATTTCAGACCAAGAGGCGCAACATGGGCCCCTAGATTCTGAGCGGGCTTTGTAAAATCTGCACAAGGCCGCTTTTGACCAAATTCAGGATCTTTAATAGTGCCTCCGTGGCAATACGGATATCCAAAGTGCATTCCTGCTGTCGGAGCCGTATTAAGCTCACAAGGTGGCACATCTTCACCTAACATATCGCGACCATTATCGGTAAACCAGATTTGCTTTGATTCAGGATGCCACGCAAATCCAACTGTGTTGCGAACCCCGCTGGCAAACAACTCTAAACCTGTTCCATCCTCATTCATTCTATGAATGCTTGCGTAAATCGGATCTTTTGATTCACAAATGTTACATGGCGCACCAACAGGTACATATAATTTCCCATCAGGGCCAAACGCAATGTACTTCCAACCATGATGACTCGCAGTTGGAAACTTATCATATACAACTTCGGGCCTTCCTGGGTTACCGAGTTTATTTTCAATGCCAGAGTATCTTGTAATACGACTAACTTCAGCTACATATAAATTCCCATCCTTAAAGGCAACTCCATTCGGCATATTTAGTCCTGAAGCAATCACCCATTTCTTGTCTGCTGTAAAGTCGCCATCGGTATCTTTAATGGCATAAACTTTATCTTCATTTCTATTGCCCACGAACAATGTTCCATTAGGTGACATCGCCATCGACCTTGCATTCTCCACTTCAGCAAAGACACTAATTACAAACCCCTTTGGCATCTTAATATTGCTTAGCGGAAGCTCTTTGCTAGACTCAGTTATAGCTGGCACCGACCCGTCTTCCGAAGTAAGGCTTATTTCTAATACCGCTGAGGGGTTCCTCTCCGTAGCTTCGTGTGTCGCCCCATTTGTGAAGAACAAGAAGCCAGTAAGCACAATGAAAGAAACATAAATTTGTCGTCTCATAGTTGTTGTTATTGGAACAGAAAGTTAAGGCTTGTTTTCACTTAATTCTTTACCGCTAGATAATCTTTTCGGATGACTTCAAAGGGGATTTTCAGGTGACTTTAAAAATCTTGTGTTTTTTGGCGATTTTTGTATTCGTAATTTATAAATCAATCTAATTAACATGATTTTAAGCATTTTACTAAAGAAAATAGTCCTGAACCGAATTTTTGAATCCTAACTGATGATCTCTGTATCCAATATCTCTTATTTTATAGGAGGTCGTGCCCTTTACCAAGATGCTTCAATGTTTATCAAACCCGATGATAAGCTTGGTTTGATTGGAAAAAACGGAAAAGGTAAATCCACTTTACTTAAAATCATCAATGGAGAACTCCGTATTGACAAAGGGAGTATTAGTAAAGCGAAAGATTGTACAATTGGCTTTCTTAACCAGGATCTCCTCTCCTATCAAACAGATGATGCCATTCTGACGGTAGCCATGGAAGCGTTTAAAGATGCCGTTGATACACAACGCACAATTGAAAAAATACTTCATCAACTAGAAACTCAATATTCGGATGACCTGGTAAACAAGCTCACTACACTTCAGGAAAAATTTGAACACCTGGATGGGTACACGATGCAGTCTAAAGCAGAGGAGGTACTCGAAGGAATTGGTTTCACAACCCAGGATTTGCATCGGCCCTTAAGGGAATTCTCAGGTGGATGGCGTATGCGCGTGATGCTGGCCAAACTCCTTTTGGAGAGACCTTCTTGCCTCTTATTGGATGAACCAACCAACCATTTGGACTTGCCTTCCATTGAGTGGGTAGAAAACTATCTCCGAAATTATGAAGGCGCGGTCGTAATTGTATCACACGACCGACAGTTTCTAAACAATGTGATCACGAAGACAGTAGATGTAACAAATGAACAATTAATCACCTACGAAGGCAATTACGATTTCTATTTGCGGGAAAAAGAGATGCGGGAAGCGATCCAGCAGGGAGCCTATGAAAACCAACAATCCAAAATTCGTCAAACAGAGCGTTTCATTGAACGGTTCAAGGCTAAAGCTACCAAAGCACGACAAGTACAATCACGCGTAAAGGCATTAGATAGAATGGATCGTGTGGACGAAGTAGTGAATGATAACGCAGCGGTAAATTTCCGCTTTACGTTTAGTCAAACTTCCGGTCGCCATGTAGTTACACTTAAAGACATCTCGAAATCATATGGATCTTTGGATATTTTGAAGCACACCGATGCCAGTATTGATCGTCACGATAAAATTGCACTAATTGGCGCAAACGGTAAGGGGAAGTCTACCCTATTGAGAATTATTGCCAATACCGAACCCATCGGGGGCGAGCTAGTAGTTGGCCACAATGTAACTTACGGTTTTTATGCTCAGCATCAGCTGGAAGATCTTCATGCTGACAATGAAATGCTTGAAGAGCTTAAGCAGGCGGGGAGTAAGAAAACTGAACAAGAGCTACGGAATGTGTTAGGCTGTTTCCTCTTCTCGGACGATGATGTGTTTAAGAAGATCAAAGTATTATCCGGTGGTGAGAAGTCACGTGTAGCCCTTGCCAAGACTTTAATTTCGGAAGCCAACTTTCTTCTCTTGGATGAACCTACCAACCATCTGGACTTTGTATCGGAAAATATCCTAATCCAGGCCTTACAGCAATACCGAGGCAGTTTTGTAGTGGTCTCACACAACCGTTATTTTGTGAGTCAGGTTGCCAATAAAATATGGTATATCGAGGATAAACAGATAAAAGAGTATCCAGGCACTTATGAAGAATACGAATTCTGGAAAAAGAAAAATGAAGCGGGTGTCTCGGTTGTTATGCCCCTCAAAAAAACTGAAATAAAAACTGGAAAACCTTTAGTTGTCAGCAAGGAAAATCTAAATGAGAAAAAAATAAAATCGCTAGAGCAGGAATTGAAGAAAGTTGAAAATGCAATTCAAAGTGTACAAGTCGAAAAATCTAAAATCGAAAATGACCTTGCCCTTCAAGAAACATATTCATCACCTGATAAACTTATAAAAGCTCAGCAAGAATTTGAACGAGTTACCAAACAATTAGAGGATGCCAACAAGAAATGGGAGATACTCGCTGTTGAAATTGATGGATTGGAGAGCACCTGACCATCATTTCCATCCAATCGTCATCATCAGCGAAAGCCTCTTTAGGCTCTCACGCAATGTTACGGTATTTAAATCTCCCTCGATAGACCTATTATTGATATAATCATAATAATAAGACGGGTATTGATAAGAAGCGCTTACCTTCTGATATTTTGAGCCAACGCCCAGGGCAATTCTTAGGTCATGATATCTGATACGATAGCCAACCTGCGTACTGATCATGCTTCCTCCGTCTATCTCCTGATAGTTAGCAAATGTGTATTTGTTTTCGCGTGCTTTTGCCCAACCATAGTTAAACTGGATAAATAGCGCATTCTTGTTTTTGTTCCCAAATAGATCCCAGGAGATCGATCCAAAAATTGGAAGTGTCTGCCAATTTTGATAAGTATCCACACCAATTCCTGCGCCAATCCTTAGCTTATTACCTAAAGTAATACCATGAACTGTAGATGTACTAAATGAAATCTCACGTTTGAAAGTGCAATCCTTGCATCCTACTAATGCCCCTGATTGAATAAAGAAGAAGTATGAAACTTTGTTTTGATCCGTGACCACAGGTAGCTTTTCTTCTTTTAAATTATGATTGGAGAATTTTTCGATAGGTGTATAATAAATCGAATCCGAATCAAAGTCCTGTGCCAACGCCATGACTGTGACCGACACCATTAAAATAAAAATACCCAGCCCCTTCATGTTTAAAATTGAATTGGTATGGTGCTCAAAAGTTTAATGTTCTTAACATCCGCATAATCGTATTGAGTCAAACCATCCTTGCCAATCACCATAGCTACTTTATTAAATGGAATTACATCCAACGCCTGAATATTATCGTAGATGGCAAGCTGATTTTCATCTATTGCGTTCACATCAAGAGCATCGTAAATTTTCAACCCTGCCTCTCCATCACAGATAAACAATACCCCATTATCTATTCCAAGTCCATGCGGGTTTGTCATCGGGTAAAAAGTTAAAAGTGTTGGGGATTCTGGATTTTTGATGTCGATGACTTCAAGTTGATTAGTAAATCCCTGGCAGGAATTGCCACTTCGCAGCGTAACATAAGCATAATCACCTTCCACCACAACAGGGTCACAACTTTGTAAATGCTGATACAGACTAAGAACCACAGGAGTTTCAGGGTCTTTTATATCTAAAATATACATGCCGCTACGCGATCCTATAAATAGCTTTTTTTCATAGGGAAAAAGTGTTTCAATATCCCATCCTATATTGATTTCCTTTTTTGATTCCGGATCAGTTGGATCTTCCAGACTTACAATATCTATATTTCCTCCATCCATCGCATACAAATAGTTTTCAGCGATGGTAAACCTGGCCATGGATCCCCCAACACCCTGTGTATTGGAAGTGATACCTGAAGGACTTAAGGCGGCCTTGGAACTAAACCGTACATCCTCAGCAAATGCAACACCCGAATTATAATAAACCCCACCCCATGACTGCATAGGCATAGCGCATGAACCCGTATACAATGTAACCTGCTCCTTCTTTGCCCAATCGGTTACAACGCCCTTCTCTGTATCACTAAAAAAACCAAGGCTATTGTAGGCATTGAACAAGCCTTCTATCCGGCTTACTTCCTTGATATCGCTGAGATTGGAAATGTCAAATACCACCAAATCAATATAACTATCGGCATATAGCAAATTGTTTTGAATGGCCAGGTCGTAATTGCCGGGAATCGTTAGGAAAGACAATGGTTTAGGTGAACTGGGATCGTGGTTATCGATGATGTGAATGCCCGATCCTACTTCATTAATAAATAGGTTTCCTTCATAAAAGTAAATTTTCCCCGCCTCCTTTATACTTGTTGGTGGGATAAGTCCGACAGCTGCCTTGATCTGAGCCGAGGTGGAGAAAACTGGCTCATAGTAGAAATACTTGCTTTCTACCGAACACGTATCTTCGCAACCTTGAAGCGTAAAAACTAACAAAAAAAGGAAAATTCCAACTCGTGTTTTCATGGCACAATATTTTAAGTATGTCCATTTGACACCATTAGAAAGAGTTAAGTTGGAAAGACTGATCGGATCTTCTAAATTTTTCCGATTTCCAACAAAATGCTTATCGCCAAGAGAAGGGTGATAAAAAGAAGTGCATACAGTGATGTCTTGATTCTCTTTTGAATTTTAAGCCGAATCGCTTGCATAACAGAACTATTACACTAGTTAAAAATATACCGGAATCTAAATCCAACATCCACCACAAGTGGGTTACTTGCCTGACCTGAAGTTGATTTCAAAACAGAGTTCAATGAGTAACGCATGCCAGGCACTATAGAAACCCGATATTGCTTTGCCAGCTTATAACTTACTTCAGTACCTAATAATCCAGCCCAACTAACTGCACGATAGGGGGATTCTTCGCCTGAACCTTGAGAATATTGCTGTGCTCTTCCACTTTCATCTGTCAGCGTATTTCGAACAAAAAAATCTGCCGCCACTCCTGTATTTAATTGCCATCCGAATTTCCGGTCTATTAGCAAGTATCCAGTCTGCATCGGCAAAGAAATTACCTCAATCGCACTATTGATTTGATATGGAGTTGTAATGGTAACCGAACTATTGGCGAAATCTGCATATTCGGCAACAAAAACTTTAGATTGATTAGTTGCTGAATAGGAAACATAATTTGAAGTGTAACCAATGCTTTGATTGATGTAATTGACACCAGTTTGCAATACCCATCTGCTAAATACGCGTTTGCTCATGGCAAAACCTGCCGAATACGCTGAACCAACATCTGATGGTTCGCTATATCCAACGCTATTTAAATAAGCACCTGAAGTCTGGCTGCTGCTCCTAAAAGCGGTTGTGCCAGATACATTGCCTGGATTGTAATTTCCTGCGGAAAAACCAACCGAAGCCCACAAATCTTCAGTTTGGCTATTTTTTTTGGAGTTATTCATAAATACGGCTGGCATCGCTGGTAAAACCAGTCTGGGCAACTCTATTTTTCCATGAACCTCGGCTGGAACCTCCTTTATTGAATTCAAGAAAGAGATTTGCTGTGATTTCAAAAGCAAAGAATTATCGATTCCTGCGGATTCCCTATTTTCTGTTATGAAATTATTCGTTTCATCTTTCTTTGTGATTATGGTCACATCGGTCTTTTCAGACTGATTACCTTCCTCACCATTTTTTGTGTTTTCGACTGAGCCATTTGAACTGGTTTCATTACCTGAAATGCTCGAAGTATGTTGATCAGTTTCTTTGGGAACACTACCCGATTCAGACGATCCCTCATTGGCAGAATTAGTAATTGTAGCACTTTGCTTATCATCCATTTGCATAACATAATAAAACGCACCTGCAAAAAAGACCATCAAAAAAACTGAAGCAGCCGCAAGCCATTTGTAAAAGACGACCTTCTTTTTCATGGAATTGCTTTCCATACTCACAAGATCCAATTCAAGATTAGACCAGACAGAACCCGATGGATCTACCTCTGCCCCATCAAAGACGCTTTTCCAATTCTCCTCAAATTTTTGCCTACTTAAATCTTTCATACCTTCCCTCCTCCTGCATAAGTTTTGATCGTAATAAATGTTTGGCCCGATTATACTGAGACTTAGAAGTCCCTTCGCTAATTGATAGCATTTCAGCTATCTCTTTGTGTCCATATCCTTCAATGGCAAATAAATTAAATACGATTCTGCAACCATCGGGGAGCGACTGTACAATTGAAATCAATTCGGACAAATTAAAATCAGAAAGATTCACTCCGTCAGCTTCCGGAATTTGAATGTCATTTACATCCACCATTGGCAGAACATATAGTTTTTGACGAAGACTATTCAGCGAAGTATTAATCATGATCCGCGTAATCCATGTTTCCAACTTAGATTCGGCTCGAAAAGATTTAATGCTATTGAAAATTTTAATAAAGCCCTCTTGTAAAATATCTTCTGCCTCCTGAGTTGAGCGTGCATAACGCAAACAAATAGCCATCATTTTACGACAATACCGTTCATATAAAGCTTTTTGTGAAGCCCTGTCCTCTTTACTACAGCCCTTGATAAGCTCCTGTTCGCTCAGCATTAATACTTTCTAGTCTTTAGACACTCTTAATTAACAGAGGGTTGGAATACAAAATTCATATAAATAACGTTTAGTTTTACACGATGAAGTACCCTCTTTTAATCATTTTAATGCTTTCCAGCCATTTTTCGGAAGCTCAAAAAAAGCTTCAATTCATCGATAAGGTGTATGAATCTCAAATCAAAACCGTACAATTATTCCCAGACCTCTCCATCGAATTTGATGACCTTCAGGAAAACCGGAATAATTACTATGCAAAATTGATTCATTGCAACTTTGATTGGACAAAATCCGACTTACACGATTTAGATTTCCTTGAAGAATACAATGAGTTTACATTAAACGAGTACGCCATCTCAACTAATATATATCCCGCCTATGTTCATTATCGCTTTCAGATTCCGTCAGTAAAAATTCCGGGAAATTATCTGCTCATCCTTTACCGTGATGGAGATAAAAGTGATATCATTCTTTCCAGGCGGTTTTTTGTAGTTGATAATAAGATTACACTTCAAACAGAGAATACTTTCGTAGGTGCTGGCACCCTTAGCACAAGTAATCAACAACTTAATTTTGTGTTAGACTATGGAAATATTGAAATATTGAATCCCCTGGAGTCTGTACATGTGGCGGTCCGGCAAAATCAAAGATGGGACAATGCCCGGATGGACGTAAAGCCTTCCTTTGTCCGGGATGACAGAAAGGAATTGGAATACCGGTTCTTTGAACAAGACAAGCACTTTACCGCTGGAAATGAATTCCGATTTGTCGATTTCAGATCGTTGAACTTTCCTGGCGAAAACACTGGAAAGTTGGATCGAAGTGTTAAACCTTTTCAACTAACGGTACAACATGACAAAGCGCGTACCCATCAGGCATATGGCCAATATTCTGATTTGAATGGAGGTTACAGAATTGAAAATCTGGATTATGGCGAAGCTGCTGTTAGCGGGAATTACATTGAAACTCTATTCTCTTTATCTGCGCCAACTCAAATTAATGGAGATGTTTACGTAATCGGAAGCTTCAATAATTGGATTCGAGAAGATGAAAACCGAATGACCTATAACTCAACAAAACAAATGTATGAAGCCACTCTCTACTTAAAGCAAGGATTGTATAACTATGTCTATTCTATTGAAAGTCCACAACTATCGCCTGACTATTTTGAAGGAAGTCATTATGAAACAGAGAATATCTATGAGGTGATGGTGTATTACCGGCCATTTCGTCCAAACGCAGACCTTCTAATCGGATATTTTGTATTACCAGTGAATCCGCGTTAAGCGTAATTCATTTCCTGACTGGAAGCCTTTTTAATGGTATCCGCATTTGCCACATCCAACATTCCAAATCCTTTGTAGGAAAAATAGCCCAGACCATTCTCGTATAAAAATTGTTGGACAGGCTGCGGAGCATACAATGTAAATGGGAACGTGTAACCACGGACTTCATATTTTATGTCAGAATCAAACATGGGATAGATTCGCGCGAATTTTTTGTGGGAAGTTTGAATCCTATTAATATAATCTATATCCGGTACCAACTGAAACTTATAATATTGAGCCAGTTGGTCAGGTTTATACTTTCCACTGGCTTCCATTCTGGCAATGGTAGAATCATACAGCAAATCGGAGAATTCATCACCTTCACTCTCCGGAGAAATAAATCGTTTACTGCGCTCGTCATTAAATGATGCCGGAATAAGTACAACCGGTGATAGGCAAAGGAACTTGACCGAATCAGTGATTGTGACTGAATCTTCCTTCTCATAAGCTTCTGGCACTAATTGGAGATTGCCAATCATTAACTCTTTTTGATTAAATAAAGTTGCCAGAAAGTAATCAAGAAACTCTTGATCAGACGCTGCAAAAACAAGTGTTACTTTTGATGAATAAAAATGCAACCCTTTCCTGCTGATCTTAATCTGGCCTTTTAGTCCAGAAAAATTGTATTGAGTATAGGTTATAAACTGTTTATTCGCGCCAAGTGCCACTAAACCTTTAATGGTTTGCGCCAGTAAAAACTGGTGGTGGAAAGGTACGTAGGCACCCCTATTAATTAACGAAAAAACTATCCGGATTCTCACGCCCTAAAAAATTAAAGGGTAATAGTCAAAGTTTAAAACTCCGATTTAAAAAATGAACTCTGGATGGCTAAAGTACTAAAAATCAGCTAAGTTGAAGGCTATCCTGTGAGGAATCTTGCAAATAATAAATTTACCACGGCAGATCTGCCTTCAGTCCATGGAAAATTCTTAAAAACCCTGATTTGGCAGTTTATACCTATACATTGAAACGGAAATGCATAATATCTCCATCTTCTACTACGTACTCTTTGCCTTCAACGGCTAACTTTCCTGCTTCCCTGCAGCCTGCCTCAGTTTTGTATTTCTGATAATCCGCGAGTTTAATTACCTCGGCCCGTATAAATCCCTTTTCGAAATCGGTATGAATAACACCAGCAGCCTGGGGAGCTTTCCAGCCGCGGTGTATCGTCCAGGCACGAACCTCTTTTTCACCGGCTGTAAAATACGTTATCAAATCAAGTAAATGATAAGCAGCATGGATCAGCCTGTTTAAACCCGATTCCTCCAACCCATATTCCTTCAAAAACACTTCGCGATCTTCTTCGCTTTCAAGTTCAGCAATTTGAGCTTCAATGGCCGCGCTTACCATCACCACTTCAGCCTCTTCATCCTTCACTAAGTTTTTTAAAGCATCAACATATTTATTACCGATTAGAACTGAGGCTTCATCGACATTGGCAACATATATTACAGGTTTGTCAGTAAGAAGCTTCAAATCTTCAATTGCCATTTTTTCATCCAGAGCAATCTTAACCGTCCGGGCATTTTTTCCGCTGAGCAAAGTCTCTTTATACAATACAAGAGTAGCAAGTTCTTTTTTGGATTTTGCATCTCCACTCTTTGCAGTACGTTCTACTTTGTTTATTTTTTTTTCAACTGATTCAAGGTCTTTCAGTTGAAGTTCAATATCAATCACTTCTTTATCCGAGACCGGATCAATTCTGCCATCAACATGTATAATGTTATCGTTTTCAAAACAACGTACAACATGGGCGATGGCATCCACTTCACGAATATTTGCCAGAAACTGATTACCCAAGCCTTCGCCCTTGCTCGCCCCTTTTACCAAACCCGCAATATCTACGAACTCGAAAGCGGTGGGTAATACCCTTTGAGGATTTACCAATTTCTCCAATTCTTTTAAACGCTTATCTGGCACACTTATTACGCCCACATTGGGTTCGATGGTGCAAAAAGGAAAGTTGGCAGCTTCGGCCTTATTATTAGAAATGGCATTGAACAAAGTTGATTTTCCAACATTTGGCAGCCCTACAATCCCACATTTAAGACTCATAATAAGTGTTCTGATTAAAATAGGGCGCAAATATAACCACTCGTTAAAAATGATTTTTAATTATTTAGCTTGATTTCAAGTATTTATTGAAAGAGTACCAATTTATTTAAAAGAAAAAAAGCCTTCCGATTTTCATCAGAAGGCTTTTTCAAGGTAGGTTAGGTTAAAGTCTCAATCCCATTTAAGCTCACTATTAACGACTGCTGCTTTGGCAACTTCTTCTGCATTTTCAGCTTGCTCTTCACGAACATGATCAAACTGAGTAAAATCAACATTGGGCATTAGTTCTGTTTTTACATGGTTTACGGTAAGGTTAAGTGCTTCTATGAATTTGTTAAAATCTTCTTTATACAAAAAGATTTTATGCTTCTCATAGGTAAAACCCTCATCATCTTTATTATACCGTTTTTTACTTTCGGTGATTGTGAGGTAAAAGTCATTTGAACGAGTGGACTTTACATCAAAAAAATAGGTACGCTTACCAGCTTTTACTTTCTCCGAGAAGATCTCATCTCTTCCATTATTCTTGTTCTCTTCCACAACTCAGGTGTTTTAAGGTTAGGTGTTAGGTTTTGGGTTGATCGAATATAGCAGTTTCAAAAATTATTGCAAACTAAGCCCGCAATATTTAAGCTATTTACAGTTATTTTTGATTGATTTCTTAGGAAAACGGACTAAATCAGATCAGGCAAGTCATCTTTTATAACATGCTGAACACAAATTTTAATGATATAAAGAAGTCCGGAAACCTGGAATTATTGGCCAGGCAACTGGTTGAAGGGTTTATTACGGGGCTTCACAAATCACCATATCATGGATTCTCTGTTGAATTTGCTGAGCATCGCCTCTACAACGAAGGCCAAAGTACAAGACACATCGATTGGAAGGTTTTTGCCCGAACAGACAGGTTGTACACAAAACAGTATGAAGAAGAAACCAATTTGCGATGTCTGATTGCAATTGACATTTCCTCGTCCATGTATTACCCTGCCGATACATTGGCAAAATTAAAGTTCAGTATCTACTCCGCTTCCGCCCTGGCCTATCTCCTACACAAACAACGTGATGCCATTGGACTTTGCTTGTTTTCTGATAAGATAGAAGAATACACACAAATCAAATCTACGGCATCCCATTTGGATAAGATCTTCACCAAACTTGAGAATACAATTCAGCGGGGCACGCGTGAACTCAAGCCCACAAAAGTTGCCACTGTTCTTCATGAAGTAGCGGAAAAGACTCATAAGCGATCTCTTGTAGTCATCTTCAGTGATATGTTTGAAGGTGAAAATGCTAATGAAATTTTCAAAGCGCTCCAACATCTAAAGCACAACAAGCACGAAGTTCTTTTATTCCATGTCAGCGATCATGAAACGGAATTGGCTTTTAATTTTGACGAAAAGCCCTATGAATTTATAGATCTTGAAAACGGTGAACGCTTAAAACTAAATCCTGCTGAAATTCGCGATCAGTACACAGTTCAATTGAAAGCCTTTCATAAAGAACTACAACTGAAATGCAACCAATTAAAAATCGATTTCATTTCAGCTAATACGCGTACTGACTACCATACAGTACTTCAATCGTATTTAATCAAAAGATCGAAGATGAGATAAAATTAGGACTTCGAGATTTGAAATTTAGAACAGGCCTATGACCATTTAAGATTGTAATTGTTCATTGTGTAACCAGGCCTTCTTAGCCGACAATACCTCCTTGGTTTCCACATGGTCAGGATCTGGAACACAACAATCTACGGGACAAACGGCAGCACACTGTGGCTCTTCGTGAAAACCAGTACATTCGGTGCATTTACCGGATACGATATAATAAAATTCATTCGACACAGGCAGTTGAGCTGACTTTGCATCTACCATGGAGCCGTCATCCTCTGCTACTTCGGCCAGTGTAGTGCCACCAGCCCAAGTCCATTCGCGACCGCCTTCATAAATAGCGGTATTGGGGCATTCTGGCTCACAAGCACCACAATTAATACACTCATCTGTTATCTTTATCGCCATGCAATCCTATTTTTCCTATTTCAGACGTAATTTTGTTACAAAAATAAGGCACAAAAGCCTGGCATCAAAACAGTCTGGCCCACTCAAAAGTTTAGGTCTTTATGAATTTAATTGAGCGAATAGATGCTTTCAGTCATTTAGGGGAGAAAGTTAATCAGGTTCCTCACCAAGAACTTCAGACTATTCTGGTCAACACAAAAAACCAAAACCCGTGGTTTACCGAAGCAAATTCAAAGCTTGCATTAACTGGCATAACAAAATTCCTTTCGAAGACCGATCTACAAAAATGGACTTCCAATTACGATCTTAATCCAAAAGAGTCAAAAAATATTGGCGTTGCCATGGCTGGGAATGTTCCACTAGTCGGGTTTCATGATTTTATGTGTATTTTAATTTCCGGGCATAACTTGACTGCAAAACTTAGCTCACAAGATTCGATTCTAATAAAATGGCTTACAGAAATCCTTATTTCAATTGAGCCTAGGTTCGCGTCCCGCATTACTTTTCAAGAAAGATTAAATGGGGTTGATGCCATGATTGCTACCGGCAGTGATAACACGGCTCGTTACTTCGAATACTACTTTAGAAAAGTACCACACATTATTCGAAAAAATAGATCCTCGTGCGGCATTCTCCTTGGAGAAGAATCTATGGAAGAATTAAAAGTACTTGGTCAGGACGTGTTTAGTTACTTCGGCTTAGGCTGCCGCAATGTTTCTAAACTCTATGTACCCGAAGATTACAATTTTATAGGAATGCTGGATAGCTGGGGAACGTATGAAAACATTATTAATCACCATAAGTATTGCAATAATTATGATTATCAAAAGTCAATATTACTGGTGAATGGCATTCATTTTATGGATAATGGCTTTGTATTAATTACCGAGAATGAAGCGCTGGTCTCTCCCATATCTACTGTATACTTTGAGACGTATGCAAACCAAAGTGATCTTGCTTACAAATTAGAAAAGCATCGTGATAAGCTACAGTGCCTCGTCTCTGCAAAAGCCTGGTACAAAGAAAGTGTCGCCTTTGGAGAGGCACAATTTCCTTACGTTTGGGATTATGCTGATAAAGTTGATACGTTGAAGTTTCTGGAATTCAAGAGTAAGGTCTAAAGTCGAACCCTTACCGAATTATTTGCCACGCATAATTTCAATCCAACCTGTTATGGATTCGCCTGTAAGACCTAGTCTGTAAAAATAAACGCCATCTACAATTTCGCCCCCAGTCCAATCATTCTGATAATTGCCTGAAGAAAAAACTTCCTTTCCCCATCGATTGGTGATAATCAGGTTAGCATCATCAGGAAGATTACGAATGTAAAAGACATCATTTACGCCATCACCATTTGGTGTAAAGACATTAGGCACAAAAATATTTGTATCCACGTTGAGTGTTATGGTATAATCTTTAACACAGCCTAATACATCTCGAAGCGACAACTGGTAATCTCCTGCGTATAGATTTTTAATTTCTAATTCCACTTTTAAATTCTGTGGATTGCGATTTGCAGCTGTCCAATCCAAAACAAAACTCTGGCTTGGGAAAAGAGGCTGTGTCAATTCAAGGCGAACTTCATAAGGTTCTTCTTCACTTTCTTTAATGCCTAGCAATATAGATCCTGTTGCCAAATCAGGGAATGAAATCACCCGATTTACATATAAAGTATCCAAAGCCTCAGCCGGGCCTGTGATTAAGAGATTTTGAAAGGGTGAGGCAATCGGGGTAGTGCAAGCTGCAACAACCGAAGATTGATTTTGAGTTAATCTGACTTGGTAGTTACCGGGTACAAGATCCTGAATCTTAAATTCCGATAAGGACTGAGCGACACTAATGGTCCCTGATGAAGTCACACCATCCTTTACTAACTCAAATTTAAAATCAAGATCAGGTGCGCCTGTAATTGCTGTTAGACTTATTTCGGCATTATCGCCAAAGCAAATCACATTTGTTGCCGCTGAGGCAAAATCAACAGAATACGTTCCATCAATGGATACAGGTAACAGTTTAGTGACACATTGTGATCCTGACGATTTAATCCATATGTAATAACTACCATTGGTTAAATTAGCGATGGAAACAGATGTACCACCGGTATTAAAATAGTTAGTGGGTTCTGCGACAGGATCAACTGTAAATCCAACTTCGAATGTACCTACATCCGTAATCTGGAATGTGATACTACCGTTGCTCCCGGACCCTGTACAATCAGGTGCCACGACAACTGGTGTAGTGTGATTCACAAAACCAGGGAACTTAACATCCACAGCCGCAAAATCTATTTGGCAACCTACATTGTCTATTATCGAAAAGGTATACGTTCCTGAACTCAATCCGGTGATGGTGTTATCCCCAGGGAGTGCGATGACAGCGCCATTAAGTGCATACGTAAAGTTGGCAATACCTGTACCTCCGCCAATAGAACTGATAACTAAATTACCATCATTGTTTGCGCATGTGGCATCAATAGGAGAAACAGTAGCTGTGATAACAGGATTGTCTTCTTGAATAACAACGATGACCGCGGCATTACAAAGATCGGCTGAGTTCCTGCGAACGCTTATGACACGTTCAAACAATGGCGCAGCTCCGGCTGGGACACCGGTTATCACATTGCCAGCGGTAAACTTGGTCCAGGTAACACCATCCAAAGACCATTCAAGTAGATTGCCAGTTTCACCTGGAACATCTAATGTTAACGAACCAGTAGCCTGACCGAAACATACAGAGTTTACAATATTGGATGCTACCGGAATTCCAACTGTGCCCGATTGAGTAATCGTGACCTGACCAGACTTAACACACGTGACATCACCATATTCAATTGTATAATCGTACGTACCAATTGCAAGACCTAAAAAAGTGGAGTCATTAAAATTTGTTCTAGATATTGCAAGGTTTGTTGCGGATACACCTTGAATATCAATTTTCACCCCTGTGTTGTTAACTGTAGGAACAAATGGTTTGATGCTGAATACTATTTTTCCATTTGAGCTTGTGCAGGTTGCGGGGCTTGGTTTAGGAACGACTACAACGGTAGCACATGTGCCTGTGACTCCACCACATAATGGATCGGACGCTAATAAAATAGTAACAGAAGCTGTGGTTGTGAGTTGAACTGAGCAAGAACTAATTCCTGTTGCCACCACATTAAACGTTTTGGCGGCTATCAAATTACCGGTAGGCAAATTGATTGTCGAGGCTGTGCCAACAACAGCAACACCAATCAAGGTGTTGTCTGAATTATCACGTAACTGATAACTTACTTCAATCTCAGAAATAGCAACCAGTACATTAGTGCCAACACCCGTACAAACTCCTGCACTTTGAGCAGAAACCCCTAAAGTTGCATCGGGTAGAGGAATTACAGCAACACTGGGTAATGTGACCATCTCAATTGAACAAGTTCCATTTGACGCCAGTACATTGAAAGTTGTGTTCAAAAAAAGATTGCCTGTTGGCAAATTAATAGTAGCTCCTGTTCCGGGAACAGTAGTGTCAATAAGCGCATCATTTAAATCATTGCGCAATTGATAGTTTACCCCTGCTTCAGAAACGGCTATCTGAATATTGGTAGAGGTATCTGAACAAATAGCCGCAGATTGTGCCGTAATAGTTAAACCAGTATTGATCACTCCCGCACCTACATTTACAGTTACCGTACTCGTCAATTGCGCTGGAGTACAGACACCTCTTGAAGCCAGAACATTAAAAGTAGTAGTAATAGCCAATGCTCCTGTGGGTAAACTAATGATACCTCCGGTACCCACTACTGCACTTCCAATATTCGAGTCATTTGAATCATCCCGCAATTGATAACTTACACCTGCTTCTGATCCTGCAACTGTAATCGAACTGCTTCCACCTGAACAGACAGGATCAATCGAAGCGGTAGTTGCCAGTCCTAGGTTAGGGTTAATATCCACATTAACCGTTGCCAAAGTGGTTAACTCAATGGAGCACGTTGCATTAGAAGCCAGAACATTGAATGTCTTTGCTGATGCTAAGATACCCGTAGGCAGATCAATAGATCCACCTGTACCTGACACCACCAATCCAATATTTGAATCGTTTGAATCGTCACGCAATTGGTAGTCTACCCCCACTTCTGAATTCGCAATTTGAATATTTGTTCCTGATCCCGAACAAATCGTAGGATTCTGAAGACTCACCACTAAACTTGCATCGATCGATCCCGCAACGGTGATCATAACAGTACTCGTCAATTGAACTGGTGCACATGTAGCACCCCCGGTTGCCAGAACATTAAAAGTGGTGGTTGCTGCAAGACTTCCTGTTGGAAGATTTATAACTGCTCCTGTACCGGCAACAGCCGCTCCTACTGGAGTTAAGTTATCTCTCAGGCGATAGGAAACACCTATCTCAGATCCTGTCACCGTAATAGCGCTCGAGCCACCCGAACATAATGGATCTATCGTAGCCGCAAGAGGAAGGCCTGCTGTAGGGTTGATATCCACATTTACTGTAGCAAGACTAGTTAGCTGGACTGAGCACACACCATTAGAAGCCAGGATGTTGAAGGTTGTACTTATATTAAGGTTGCCGGTTGGAAGATCAATATTCCCTCCAGCGCTGAGTACCGCAGCTCCTATGTTGGCATTGTTGGAATTATCTCTTAACTGGTATGTCACTCCATTTTCAGAAGCCGCCACTTGAATGTTAGTAGATGACCCAGAACATAGTGTAGCAGCTTGTGGTGTTACGGTCAGCCCTGCATTGATTGCTGCCGCTACCGTTATTATAACAGTGTTATTCGTTAGTTGAAGGGGTGGGCAAACTCCCCGTGTTGCCAGAACATTGAAAGTAGTTGTTGTAATAAGTGCTCCGGTTAGTAAATTAATGGTTGCTCCATTCCCAACAATTGGGCCACCTATAGAGGTTAATCCGTCTCTCAACTGATAGCTAACTCCATTTTCAGAGTTTCCGACATCCACAGTGGTACTTCCTCCACTGCAAAGTGGGCTCACCCCAGCACTCACTGGGAGAGTAATATCAGGAGGATTATCCACGTTCACCGTTACAGAAGCTCCCGTAATTGTACCAGTGCAATTCGCATCGCTGACAAAAACCATTGTATAGGTTGTATTCTCAGTTGGAGAAACACTTATTGGAAAGGGATTAGTTGATTGTCCAATTAAAGATGAGTTATTGGTTCCTCCAGAATCAGTAGTTGAATAAGTGAAGTCCCAGGAACCAGTTCCAGTTAACGCTATCTGCAAATTGGCACTTGAGCCAGAGCAAATGGTGTTTGATCCTGATATCGAAGCGGTAGGAAGAGCATTGATTGTAACTGTGATCGCACTCACACCACTCACACAACCAGCCACATTGTTACGAACCGAAAGACTACCACTGTACACGGCCGCTGCCGCTGCTCCCGGTACTGTAATCACAATAGGACTCACAGTCAGAATGGCATTAACAATATCCGCAAACCCGGCCGCATTTGCTGCCGCATTAAAATCTATACTGTATTGATCCGGACTATTTGTTGTAGCACTGTAGGTCAGGTTCGCACTCGTCACTCCCCTGCATACCGATGGGTTTGCACCCAACGTAATCGTGGGATTAGCCACCACCGTTACCGTAAATGCTGTCGCACTACTCACACATCCACCAACTGTTCGAACCGTTATAGTAGCATTGTAGGTTGAAGCTGCTGCCCCACCGGGTACTACTAAACTAATCGGGCTTATTGGCAACGCACTTAAACCTACATCAACAAAACCCTGGCCCTCGGCCGTTGCATCGTAATTGATGCTGAACTGATTGGGGCTTCCCGTTGTCGCTGTATAAGGAAGGCTCGAACTCGTGGAACCAGAACATACACTCGGACTGGCTCCCAACGTGATCGTGGGATTGGCAACAACTGTGACGGTAAACGCTGTCGCACTGCTCACGCATCCACCAACTGTTCGAACCGTTATAGTAGCATTGTAGGTTGAAGCTGCTGCCC
>ERZ1292625.101-Hain-H41-01um-R1-101-length-144543-cov-28_pt1 | contig 144543 bp, 178 predicted proteins | sample MGYA00564400_ERZ1292625 | MGnify/ENA primary metagenome ERZ1292625 (study PRJEB36523, sample SAMEA6512639) | groundwater metagenome | collected 2019-01-08 | study: AquaDiva: Metagenomics assemblies of 32 groundwater samples | reverse complement strand
CTTGAGACTGCAACAAATTATGTGAGAAATCAAGATGAGCATCATTCAAGAAGCCTTGCCCTTTAGGGCAAGGAGTACGTCACAATAATGTTGCGATATAATTAAATTCATTATCTTTTCAATGTTGATGAATTTTTCAATAACTTCACTTCTATACAAAGCTATTTGCTTTGAATTATCCGGCATACATAGGGCCAGCCATATCAACGCCGGCTTTTGCGTTTTTTATGTATAGTTCTTCAATCTTTTTGTATCTCTTGGCCGTTTCTTCAGATACCGAAGGTTTAACTTTATGCATTGCTTCTTCAAAGTCGGACATTGTGACTGTTGTGGCTTGCATGTTTTTTCTTAGTGCACCAATTGCCGCTTCTCTCACTAGGGCTTCAATGTCTGCACCGACGAAACCTTCAGTCTTTCTTACTAGCTCGTCAACTCGAACATTTTTATCTAACGGAACGCCTTCAGAATGAATGCTAAAGATTTTTTTTCTGCTTTCTTCGTCTGGAACGTCTACTAATAGAACTCGGTCAAAGCGACCAGGACGCAAGATTGCAGCATCAAGCATGTCTGGACGATTTGTTGCGCCTATAACTACTACGTCTTTTAGACCTTCAAGTCCGTCTATTTCTGCTAGTAGTTGGTTTAGAACTCGCTCTGTAACTTTAGTTCCCATTTCCATCCCACGACGAGCGGCAAGCGCATCTATTTCGTCGAAGAAGACTATGCATGGAGCAACTTGACGAGCTCGCTCAAATATTTTTCTTACTCCTTCTTCCGACTTGCCAACCCACATAGATAATAATGATGGGCCTTTTACAGAGATGAAATTTGCTTCTGATTCTTTAGCGACAGCTTTCGCTAGTAGCGTCTTACCCGTGCCTGGAGGGCCATAAAGTAGAATTCCTCTTGGAGGTCTTATTCCCATTCTTTCGAAGTCTTCTTTGTGTTTGATTGGCCATTCTACTGCTTCTTTTAGAGATTGCTTTGTGCTCTCTAAACCGCCGACATCTTCCCAGCCAACATTTGGAGTTTCTACTAGAACTTCTCGCATTGCGCTAGGGCGGACTACTTTGAGCGCTTCATCAAAGTCTTCTTGAGAAATTATTATCTTATCAAGAACTTCTTTTGGAATAATTTGGTCTTCGTCCATTTTGAATTCCGGCAAGAGTTTACGGAGAATATTCATTGCTGCTTCTTTTGCTAACGAAGAAAGATCTGCGCCGACAAATCCATGTGTTTTTGCTGCAAGAGTTTCAAGCTTGACATCTTTCTTTAATGGCATATTTCTTGTGTGAATTTTCAAAATATTTAGACGACCTTTTTTATCTGGCACGGAGATCTCAAGTTCTCTATCGAAGCGGCCAGGGCGTCTTAGTGCGGGATCTAGAGAATTTGGTCTGTTAGTTGCGCCTATAACTACTACTCTACCTCGCGAGTTAAGACCATCCATCATTGTTAGTAATTGCGATACGACGCGACGTTCTACTTCACCTTGAACTTCTTCTCTTTTTGGAGCGATTGCATCAATTTCATCTATGAATATAATTGAGGGCGCGTTCTTTTTTGCTTCTTCAAATATGTCTCTGATTTTTTTCTCTGATTCGCCGTAAAACTTAGACATTATTTCTGGACCATTTAGAAGAATGAAATTTGCTTCAGTTTCATGAGCGACTGCTTTCGCTAGTAGCGTTTTACCAGTGCCTGGTGGACCATGTAATAAAACTCCTTTTGGTGGATCTATCCCAAGTCTATCGAATACTTCTGGATGTTTTAGAGGGAGTTCGACCATCTCACGAACTTTTTTAATTTCATCTGTTAAACCGCCGACATCTTCATAGGTTACTTCTGGAATTCCGCTGTCTTCGGCAATGTCTACTGCTTTAGAATTAAGAGTTACTTCGGTTTCTTCAGTTATTATTACTGGCTGATTTGGGGTTGTTGAGGCAACGACAAATCTTACTTTATGGAATCCTGAAAAGCCGAAATTTACGCCAAATAGCTCATTAATATCGCCGAAAATATCAGGCATATCGCTCATTAAATCTCTTCTCCTTTGTGCGCCACCTAAAGAGATGACATCGCCTTTTATTACTGCTCTTCCTAGAAGACCATTACGGAATATTTCAGGGTCTGCTTGAATCATTATTCCTTGTTGAGCGGGAGCTATTACGACTTTCTTTGCAGGCTTTATTTGTGCTTTCTTTATTACTACTAACTCGCCTATACTTGTTTTTGCATTTTTTCTTATTAGTCCGTCAATTCTTATTATTCCTTCCCCTACGTCTGCAGGATATGAGCGATCTACAACTGCAACTGTTTCTCTTTCACCTTTTATCGAAACTATATCTCCTCTTTTTAGCCCTAGTTCTTTCATTACATCTGTGTCAATTCTGGCTACGCCTTTATATGCGTCATCTTGTAATGCTTCAAGAACTTTCAGCTTGAACTCAGTTATCGTCATCTTCCCCTCCAAAGTCTAATCTTAATCTATGCATGTCTTCAAAGCACAACTTGACCATGTCATTCATCATTTTTTCTTGCTGTTGTATAAAATCAACTATCTCTTTAGGGATGCTGATAGCGTGACCATTGCCTATCACACGAAGCTTGACGTTGTAGGTCTTTCCTTTTAGATTGTTATAATGTTCAAAATTATTTACGTCCGCGGGGTGGATTATCTTTTGTGAGCATTGAGGACAGACCAAAGCGCGAAGCTCAAAGCCGTTCTTTTGAACTATTGTTTGTTCCATCTTTTTATGACAATCCTTGCATAAAACTGTCTGTTCGAATATATCTGTCATAGTATATGTTTCCTGTGTATACCTTATGGGATATACGGAGGTATTTAAATGTTTCGTGAAATCGAAATCAATTGCGTTCTTCTACGAGAATGTTGGCGCTCTTTGCATTTTCATATAATAAATTATCTGGAAGACTATTTGGAGATTTTATTAATAGAACATTATTATCTCTTACTATAATTGCTCCAGTATATTCCACTTTTTCTTTAGAGCCATGACGAATTATTGAGGGATACGGTTCCCAAGCTTCTTTAACAAGCCTTTCTATGCCGATTAGAACGTGAATGATTTCTCCATTATTGCTTCTTACTTCTTTGTATTTAGTATTATCCCAGCGATATTTTGCTTTTTCTTCTTCCCAAGGAAGTTTAAGTTCTTTTTCAGTCATATTTTGCTAAGATTCATATGATTTAAAAAGCTTCTTGATTTATATCGCTAATGAGTTTTAAGAGTAGTGTTAAAAAAGGGTGGGTTTTTTTGAAGGAAGATACATGGCAGTCTTGGTTAGTCTCTTTGGTGCTTGTTTTTCTTTTTATTAAATTTGTATTTTTTCCTGTTTTGACTTTAATTAGCGGTGCGCCTTTGCCGCTTGTGGTGGTTGAATCTTGTTCTATGTATCATGAATATGGATTTGATAAATGGTGGGAGCAAAATGGGGTTCTTTACGAGCAATATGAGATTGATAAGCAAACTTTTGAGAGTTTTAGCTTTTTGAATGGGTTGAATAAAGGAGATATTGTTTTTGTTTGGGGTGTTGATGATATAGAATTGGGAGATGTAATTATTTTCAATTCTAATTATAAATATCCGCTTATACATAGAGTTGTTGAGCTTGATAATATTGGAACTAAGGGAGATCATAACCCTGGACAATTATCTGCAGAAACGGATATTAATGAAGAGCAAGTTTTAGGTAGGGCTGTTGGTCGCGTTCCGGCGCTTGGATGGGTGAAACTTATTTTCTTTGAAGGATTTAAAGATGAAGAGCAGAGAGGATTTTGTCAGTAGATATTTATAGTTTCTTTTGCTATAATTTTTATGGGTTTTTCTAAGATGCCTGAGCCGATTTGTGGTCTTACGCGATTTATTGATCAGCTTCAGATTAATGGATATGATTATAATAGTCCGGATAAGGATATTATTCAGGCTACCTTTAATCAATGATATAAAATAGCCACTTATGGAAGTAATAATTTAGTTGATAGACTGCATGATGAATTTATTTCAGGAAATCCTGTTTTTCTGCCTGTTTCTCGAGATGATTTAAGAAGGAAAGCTTTAAGGCTCATGGCGGAAATCGATCAGATTGAAATGTTGGGACGAGATATTAAACGAGAGCTTGAAAATGGAGATGATTGGAAACGGGCAAAGACTTAAAAACTTCTTTTTTAATGTAAGGTGTTATGGAATTCTGTCCTAAATGTGGAAGTGTTATTCTTGTTGCTGATAAAAAGGCAATCGGTTATTAAGAGATCGCATGCAAAAATATGTTTTTATCCTCTTGGTACCTTTCCCATAGACACTTGGATTTCCAAAGATAAAGTCCTGATAGATACATACACTTTCAATCCACCAATAGCTATACTTATTACAAGTCAATGAACCGCAGATTCGTATAAGCGAATATTCGAAGGTTATTGGAAAAAGTCTAAAGAGTAATTTTACTTTTTGTTACTAGATGTTTATGGCAAATATCTCGCTAAAGTGCTTTTAACGAAAGATATATAAACATATAACTTTAGTAGATATCATATATTATGGAAAAAGTACCTTTACAAGCGAGATTGAAACGAGAAGTCCATCGAAAAATAGCTTATGTTCAAGATATTATCATGAAGGAAGTTTATTCAGTTTTTAATGATGCAATTTTGCATGGCGGGACAGCTATATGGCGATGTTACAATGGAAAAAGGTTTTCTGAAGATTTGGATTTTTATCTGCCTAAAGAAAGAAAAAAAATTGAAGTCTTATTTGAGAACTTGAAGAGACGGGGTTTTATTATCAAGAAGCAAAAAATTTCAGAGCAAAGTGTTTATTCAGAGCTTGAACTTGAAAGAGTTTCTGTGAGGTTAGAGGCAACATTTCAAAAAGTATCTGGGGTTATCTGTGATTTTGAGTTATCTGATGGAAATTTTATTTCTATTTATAGTTTAACTATTGAACAATTTATAACTGAGAAGTCGGAGACTTATCTAAAAAGACTTAAAGTAAGAGATTTATGGGATATCTTTTTTCTTTTAAAGAATGTTGAAAATCTCCATAAATTAAAGGTTCTTGAAAATTTAATTCGCCTTTATAAAAAACCAATTGACGAAGAAAACTTACAGGCAATTTTACTTGAGGGAATCGTTCCTTCTGCTAAAGAAATGATTGAATATATTAAACGAAAATGGGAAAACAAATACATCTAAGAAAGGTTGAAGCTCTTTTTGACAAGAGTCCAGTAGTTGATTTTAAATCAATTGAGCGAATTGTCAATCAAAGGAAAAAAGGCAATTATGCTAAGCTACTAGTCTCTAATTTGTTAAAACGCAAAGCGATTAGAAAAGTTGGAAAAGGAGTTTATACAAAATTTTCTGAAAGCTCACTTTCAGTATTTGCTTTTGCACCGGCATACTTGGGGCTACAGAGTAGCTTAAGTCATTATGGAGTATGGGAGCAGGAAACTATTCCCCTTATTTTAACAACAAAAAAGGTCAGAGTAGGTATACGAAAAATAATGGACTCTAACGTGCTTGTTAGAAGGATTGATGAGAAACATTTTTTCGGCTTTGAATTTTTGAAGGAAGGAAATTTTTATATTCCTTATTCTGATTTAGAAAAAACTCTTATTGATATGGTTGTTTTTAATCAGAGGATTGACGAAGAAACTTTTAAAGAGATAAAGAGAAGAATAGACAAGAAAAAATTATTTGCTTATTTGGAAAAATATAGTTCAAGAACAAGAAAAATTATCAAGGAAAAATTAAGGCGCTGAAGATTCAAAACACATTCAACCTATTTTGGTGTTTTAATTTAATCAATGCCATATTACGGGCAAAAAAAGATATTTGTGTTCTTTATAATACCAGAGAGTTTTATTTTCTTTAATTATTTGCCCGAAGTTATCTTTTATTTCTTTCATAATTTCTCTTAGATGTTCTTGGTTTTTGACGTTAAGTTCTATTTCTATATCTTCTCCGCCTAGAACTTCGTCTTTGTAGACTATAAATGGATTTTGTTTGATGTAGTCTTGAAATCTTTTTTCTATAATGTTGTTTGTTCGGTTTAGCCTGAACATGACTTTAACATATTTATATCCTAATTTTTTATAATCAAAAGCAGTTCGATAGCCTAGAATCACTCCTTTTTTTTCAAGCGATTTTATTTTTTGTATTGCTGTTTTTGGAGTTGTTTTTATTTCTGAGGCTAGTTCTATAATTGATTTTCTTGGATTGGTTGCTATTGCTTGAAGCAAAGCAATTTCTTTTTCTTCAAGAGGTAATTCTTTTGGTTCGGTAATGAAATTATTCTCAAATGTATTTCGTTCTTTTTCATTCAGGATAAATGCTCTGGAGTAATAATTAACTCGAGTCATTATAGTGAGAAAACGTTTTGATATATATTCGTTAAATTTTTCTAGAAGTTCTTTCCAAATCAAATTCATCTCGCTTACTGATTTGACAAGTATTAAGGCTCCAATGTCGTAATTTCCTTCGATAGAAACAAGCCAAGTTACTTGTTTTTTATTTTTGAGAAATTCAATTATTTCTAATTCTTTTTGTGGAGTGATATTTTCAAGTGTCAGATAGAGACGGAAACTTATGTAACCGAGTTTGCCCGCATCAACAATCGTATGGAAGTGGCGAATGATTCCTTCTTGCTCGAATTTGTTTATTTTATAGGAGATGGCGGTCTTACTTACGCCTATTTTACGCGATAATTCATTCACACTTTGACGACTATTTAGGTCTAGTTCATAGAGTAATTTCCTGTCTTTTAATGTTAATTTTATCATTATTATTCTTTTTAGGTAATTTAGCTTATAAACTTTACCTTTTTAGCCTAATTTTCAGCAAAAAGTATTATATAGAACATTGCCTATTAATTATTAACTCAAAAGGAGTAACAAAGAAAATGACAAACACAAATCAAGAAAACAGAACGGCTCAAGCCGACTTCAATCTCAGTGAAAACACTGGAGAAATGAAAGGAGGTATGAGAAACATGACAAACCAAAATGATAGGAAAACCAGGATAGTGGAACCTTTGATTCATAGGTATCGCTCTCTTCAGTATATGGGGGAGCATATAAGACAAACGCTCGATATTGGACATACAAAGTATGGTTTATCATCTGCGGAACATTATTCAATGACAAATCCTAAAGAGGCATATCTTCCAAATATTAGCTATATTGTTTCACTCTCTCAATCTGGAAGGGAAGAAGACAGAAGCGAGCAAGTTGTTTTGCGCGTTATAAATAATATACTAGAAAACAAGGCTACTTCTGATGAAGAAAATAGGTTAAAATGCCTAGATAACAGAGTAGTAGATGAATTCTTTACTGATTTTTATCCAGGCTGGTGTAAAGAGCTTAGGAGCTGTATACGTGAGAGACGTTTTCCGCCTTATGCATTTATAGAAAAATTTAGACACTTGTCAAAGGAAGAAACTGCAAGACTTCGCAAAGAGCAAAATACAAATGCAGAACTAACTCCTGCACAATGGGAGATGTATAAAGAAAAACATCTTAATCCTACAAATGCAAAACCAAACCTTATGACGAGACTTAGGGCATATCTATCTATATAACTTTTTTATTTTTCTTTTTTATTTTTCTTTGTATCAATCACATTTAGATTCTACAACTAAATGTTTTTATAGGATATGCTTTGAATATAGCTATGTTTCCTCGTGATAATCCTTCCCTTAGCGAACTGAAAGCTCTTGTTGATATTGTATGTCGGGAAGGGTATGATGCTGAAAATCCTGATAGGACAATTCTTGAACGCGTTTTTACTCGCTGGTATGAATCTCATGAGTATGGTTCAAATTCTCTTATAGACTGAGTTTATAATAATTATTTAGAGGGAAATGTGGTTTTCAAATCGGTTTCTCGGAAAGATATTCGCGACAAAGCAAGCGTTCTTCTTGCACGTATTGACCAGCTTAATGCCGAAGCTCGGGATACATTGCCTGGTGATGATGACGGTAGTTTTTAAGAGCAAAGGCTTAAAAAGATGTTTAAAGTAGAGAGTAGTTATGGAATTTTGTCCTAAGTGTGGGAGTGTTATTGTTATTTCTGATAAGAAGGCTTCTTGTGCTAAATGCGGTTTTAAGCCAAAGGGTCATGTGAAAATTCAGGCAAGTGAAAAATTTGGAAAGTCGGCAAGCATTGCTATTGTAAAAGAAAAAGAATCTAGCACTTATCCGATTGTAAGTATTAAATGTCCTAAGTGTAAACATGGAGAGGCTTTCTTCTGGACTTTACAAACTAGATCAAGCGATGAGTCAGAGACGAAATTTTACAAATGTTCTAAGTGTGAACACACTTGGAGAGTTTATCGTTAAATTTTGAATAATCTTTCTTGTTCAGTTTCTATTTTATTATTAAGTGTTAGTTGATTTGGATCTTCATGTTGACTCGAGGGTTCTTTAGTTTCATCATAAATTGGTTGTCCGAATAAACCATTGGTTGTTCAGGCATATTTTTGCAGAGCTTCAGGAAAAAGATAATCACTTCTTTTATTCATAATTTATTTTAGTTATTGCCCTTTAAAAATATTCATGTGCTAAACTTTAAAAACGAATATACGCTTGATTGTTGATGGCCCCGTAGCTCAGCCCGGTTAGAGTACCACGCTCTTACATTTTTGGAGTGACGTGGGTGCCGTGGGTTCAAATCCCATCGGGGTCATTTTTTAAAATGAAATCAGAAGAAAGAACTTGCTTGATAGGAGAAAAATATTTTAGCTCGCCCCTATATAACGAGGTTATTAATGTTGAAGATGAAAATCCTTTAGAAAAGGGAGATTTTCCAGGGGCTATTGTCTTGAACGGAACAACTTTTGAAAAAGACCCTTCTGATATATTCTCGTGTTGGTTAGAGAAAAATTCTTTACCTTGTGCGAGCAATAGGAATAATAGAATTATTATTGGAGAAAATGGGGCATATTGTGTTTTTAATAATCTTGAAACGTGTCTTGGGAAGATGGACTTAGAAGCTCATGTTGGGGAGTCTGTTGAAAATACTTATCATAGGATTGTCCGCTTAAGATATATGCCATTATCAAAAGGAATTCCTCGAGAGATTTTGTGTGTTTTTGACGAGTTGGCTTACAAAGAATTGCCTAATAATCATCGTTTAATCTTGGAAAATGGGCTGAAAGATCTTTTTGATCTTTTTTGAGATTAGATAAGATTCTTTATCGCTTCAATATGGTCTGCGACTTCAGTGCCTTTCTTTGTTAGTTTTATTAGTTTCATACGGCCTTTCTTTTCGAAAACCACAAGATTGAGCTTTTCAAGCATCTGCAAGATTTTAACGGCATGGCTATATGTACAGTCAACTTCTTTTGCAAGAATACTTCCATAGCGGGCTTTTGATAATTTCTTTAGAGCTACAACCATCAAAGCTGGCTTGCGCCTGAAGAATACGTCAAAATTGTCTTTCATGTGGTGTGATATATATGATTTAACTTATATATTCGGTTATCTATAGACTTTTAAATCTTTCTGGAGGTTTGTTATCTAGAAGAGTAGTTAATCCTCTGCGCATTTTGAGAGTAGTTTTTTAAAGTTGATTTTAAATACAATATATGCGGAATGGCTCGTCAAAGAGGCGGGAGGATTTAGGAGCTTATCTTAAAAGTATTTCTTATTTTCCTTTGTTAAATAGGGATGAAGAGCGAGAGCTTGGGCGAAGAGTTACTGATTATGGGGATCAAGAAGCAAGACAGAAATTAATTGAAGCTAACTTGAGGCTTGTTGTACATATAGCCAAGAAATATTTTGGATTTGGGCTAGAATTGGGAGATTTAATTGAAGAGGGAAATCTTGGATTAATTGAATCGACTAGAAGTTATGATCCAGATCAAAGAAGATTTACGACTTATGCAGGATGGTGGATAAGAAAATATATGCAATGGGCAATTTCTAAGGAGGGCAAGAAAGGCATGAAGATTTCTCCTAAAGTTAGGAAATTGATTAAAAGGTTTTCAATAGATAAGTCTTTTTCAGAGGGACTTGATGAATTTGCATTGAATAGGGAATTTTCTCCTTATGGAATTGTTTCAAGGAGAGAATTGGGAGATTTAATTTTGAAGGATCTTGAGAGTCCTAGTGCTATTACGGAAAGAGAGGCCGAAGTTATAAGATTTCTTTATGGTTTTGGTGAAACTCTGATAACTCAAACAAAGCTGGCTAGATCGAAAGGGATGCTAAGAACAGGAGTTAACTATATGAAGATTAGAGCTTTAAAAAAATTGAGAGCAAAATATGAATCTATTTAAAGTAAAATCTCTTTATGTGCTATGAAAAAATTTAAGCTATTAGCAGCATCTGATTTGCATGGAGATTCAAGGGCGGCTAAAAAATTAGCTGAAAGGGCAGAAAAGGAAAATGTGGATCTTGTTGTCTTATGCGGAGATATTGTTGGATTAGTTGAGAGCAAAAATATAATTAAACCTTTTAAAGATAAAAATAAAAAAGTGTTATTACTTCCGGGAAATTGGGATTCTTTTGCTACAGCGGATTTTCTTGCTGAACTTTATGGGATGAAAAATATTCACGGATATTCTGCACAATATGAGAGAGTTGGCTTTTTTGGCGCTGGGGGGGCGGATATCGGACCATTTTCACGCATGACTGAAAGAGAGATGATGAAAACTCTTGAGCAGGCACATGCTGGCTTGAAAGGTGTTGAGAAGAAAGTTATGGTGACTCATATGCATCCAGCAGGAAGTAAATCAGAGTTTTCTGGAATTTCGGGAAGCGATTCTATTAGGAAGGCAATAAAAAAATTTAAGCCGGATCTTTTAATTCATGGACATATACATGAGGCTGCTGGAATGGATGAGATTATTGAAGGTACTCGTGTTATAAATGTAGGTAAGAAAGGCGTTGTTTTGGAGATTTAAATTTTTTTAATCGGAACGTTTTTATAGTGATATTTTCTGGGGGAATTATGAATAAAATTTTTTTTATTTGCCTCTGCTTTATTGTAGTTTGTTCTGCTTTTGTAAGTTCTTTGTCTTCGGATAGATTTGCTTCATTGGAAGATTCTACTTATAAAAGCTATTATTTTAATGCAGTTCATGATTGCGAAGATATTGCTCCTTTCTTTTTAGCTCTTGGTGACTCTAGGGTTGATATTGTAGGTATTGGAGATTCCAATCAGGGATTTGGAGGAACGGGATGGGATCATGGATGGCAATATGCACTTTCTTCTCGTTTTCCGATGTATGCTACTGGTTTGATAACTCAAAATGAAAACAATGGGCATGGTGCAGGTCTTGGATATTATTATAGTAGATCTTCTAGTGGACCGTTGGGGAATTATTTTGGAGCTCCTTATTTATTTGATCGCTATCTTTCTCTTGGAACTACTAGTACTCCCTTGGGTCCAAATCGATATATGTATCTTCCAGAAGGAGAAATTTCGAGTTTTTCTTTACAAGGACTTTCTTTACAAAAAGATATTCCTTTGAATATTAGTGCGCCTTTGCGATTTCATCTAACTTATGGGCTTTTTGATGAAGGAAATGGAAGCTTTAGACCTGTTGTGAGAAAAGATGAACCTGGATACTCTGTGTTAGTAAGGAGCCCTAATATTGTTTCCACTCAAGGCGAGGAAGGGTCTATTGATTACTATTCTCTTGATTTGCCTGCCTCTCTTCGTAATTACTCTCTTGGATTTCGTTATGTTGGGGCAGGAGAGGCAAATTTGCAAGCGCCTTTCTTCGGTCTTTATTCTAGAGCAGAAAATTTAGATAGGTTAAATGGTTTTTCTTTCAACACTCTTCATTATGGCGGAGGATATTCTGCGAGAGATATGGCTGAAGCGTTAAATAGCGCGGATGACGAAACACTTAGCCAATATTTTAAGGAAGTTAGACGATTGCAGGGACAAAATAAGAAGGTTCTTGTTAGAATTAATTCTGGCTTGAATGATCGTAATGAGCTTTCTCCAAGTTATACTCAAGGGATTGTTCCTGGAAATAGTCGAGAGGCTTTTGGAGATAATATTCAATCTATTGTTAGCAGGATTGAATCAATTTGGATTTTGAATGGCTGGGATGTTAATGAGCTATACTTTCTTATTGTGGTTTCACATGATGTTCCAGGAGATGTACATTTAGGGGCTTATCGTATTGAAGCAAAACAATTAGCAGATAATCTGCCTCGAACTGCCTCTGTAGACCTTGCCCATATTGTTCCTACATATAGAATCTCCCAAAATAACTGGTATGTTTCTTCTAATGATTTTAATCACCTTAGTACGGAAGGATATGAACAGATTTCAACTCGAGAATTGGATGCTATTATTTCTTGTATTTAGTAGAGAGATAATTTTTAAAGTGCTCTTTACTAGATTTTATTGGTGATATGAATGACTTTTAATTATTCAAACTATTTTTTTTATATTGATCGTTTAGCGAGAGCAGGAGTATTTTTGTTTTTTTTATTTTCTATTATTTTTTTGGTGAGTGCTGCTTCGCCCCTAGGTTCGGTTGTTAATGGTCAAAATGCTCAGAGAATTTTGAATAGTACGCAGACGAGGCTTGTCGATATTTATAGCGTTGGAGATTCTAATCAACTATTCGGAGATTATGGATGGGATCACGGATACCAGCAGGCAATGTTGAATATTTTTGGAAATGATTCAATGTATGGCTCGGGAACATTCTCTATGTATGATAATGGTGGGCAGGGGGGCGGGATTGGATATGGGGCAGCTGCTGATTTTGGAGCGATAAGATACAATGCAGGAGGAACTCCACAAAATGCGAGTTCAACTCCTCTTTCTCAACATAGCAACTATTATTATACAAATCAATCAGCTGGAATTACAGGGAATCTTCTTGGACAATTAGCAGGGTTTCAAGGAGATGGTAACATTGTGAATTCAGGAATTTCTATAATCGGTAATGCCTCTCCTCTGGGATTTGGACAGAATGAAAGTGATTTATGGGTTTACAGAAGTGCTTACGGATTTTTTAATACTTCTTGGGTTAATTCAAGCGACTATTTTCAAATTTGTGCTATTCAATTTTTATCAACTTATTCTTGTAAGTTTGTCCAACCTCAAACAGTAAACGCCACAACAATTCTTTTGAATGGTAGTGATGGAAATGGGGTTGCTTTATCTGAATTTCTCGTTTTAAATGCAACAAAAAATAATTCTGTTGACGCACAAAGCTTGAATATTAGAAGGCAGAACCCTGGATCCACAAGCGCAGATAGTTATCCGTTTTATTTTGTATTAAATAATCTTGTTTTGGTTAATAGAACAAGAGGCTGGCAGCAGACGACTATTTATGCGGGAGGGGGAATGTCAGCATCTAATGCTTCTAATTGGTTTGGTGTTGAAAATTCAAGTCGTGTCGGTAATTATGTTGATTTCTCTGTTCGATATCAAATTACGAAAGGATATGATCCGATGGCTATTGTTTTTATTAATTTTGGAACTAATGACGCCACTCAAGGAGTTTCGGCAGCACAGTATAAGAATGATATGTTTAACATCACTACTATCATCAGGGAAGGATGGATTGCTAAAGGATATAACGAAAGTAATCTTCAGTTTGTTTTAATTACCACTCATCCTCTCACGGCCAGTGATTCAACATTAAGTCCTTTCCGTGACGCAAATAATGATTTAGCTAATAATTATAGTTATATTACCGCCGTAGATCTTTCTAAACTGACTAATTTTACTGAGTTGAATAGAACTAATGCTTGGCCAAGTTATGCAGTTATAGGGAGCGATGTTAATCATCTAAACTCTTCTAGTAAAGATTCTAAGAATACTTATGCTATTCTGGCCACCAGAGTGATTAATGAAATCGTCGCTTACTCAAGTTCTAGTCAACCTCTTGATCGTTGTGCTTCATTGACTGATAGCACTACGGGAACTTACCTACTTAATCAGACGATTAGTAATTTCGGAGCTTTAACTACTTGTATTGATATACAAGCATCTAATATTACCTTTGATTGTCAGGGTAATGCAATTTATAATGTCACCGCTTCTAGTTTTATAGGAATCTCTATTTCTTCTGGTGCACAGGGTGTTACTGTCAAAAATTGTAATGTTACTTTTACTACTACTGGAACAAATACTGGAATAACGATTACAGAGAATAATAATACGATACTCAATAATACATTTACTAGTATGTTTTCATGTATTTCTTTGAGCGGAGCTAATTTAACCAGTGTAATTAATAACTCATTATCTTATTGCGAAGATTCTGATGAAACTTTTGGTCAGGGCATTACTTTTTTATCCTCAGAATATAATTTGGTTAGAGGGAATTCCATCTTTAGAAGTGCAGAAGGAATTTATCTGACACTTTCGTCACATAATCGTTTTATTAATAATAGCATTAGATTTTCTAATAATTCTTACGATGGAAATGTGAAAGAAGGAGCGGCCATTCTTATGGAAGCAGGTAATAGCAATAATACTTTTGATTCTCTTAGGCTTGATAATAACTTATGGGGGGTTAGAGTTAACAATCAGGGAACACAAAATAACAGCTTTAAAAATTTGATTATAAATGGCAGTTTTAATAATTCAATTCACCTTGTTGGAGTTCAAACTCGCAATAATACTTTTTCGAATATTACCTTTATGAATGGGGCTTCAAATGGTTTTGATTTCTTTTCTGCAACTGCTAATCAGAATGAAACTATTTTAGTTGACACGGTTGTTCATAATTATAGTTTTACCGGAGTTGGATCGAAGATTACCTGGGTCGATAGTGATTTTGGAAAGATACAATTTCTTTCTCTTGTTAATGGGACCGGAGCAAACTTGTCAGCACAGTTTATGATTTTTAATGCTACTATTATTATTAATGGGACTGCGCGAAATGGCGGATTTAATAAATCGGCTAATTTAACTTTCTACAACCTTGCGAATTACAATGTTCCTGCGCTTTACAGAGACGGGACGAATTGTACTCTTTGTTATAACTTTACTTCCCTTAGTGCTGGAACGGTGATAATTAATGTTACTTCTGCTGGAAATTATTCTATTTTTGAGACTTCTCCAACAATCTTGACTTCTGTTTCTTCTGATTCTTCTGGTAGCTCTGGAGGTTCGCCGGGGTCTAAGTTTTGGGCTAATACATATTATCATAACCAAGAGGATGTTGCTTCGGGTAGAATTATGGTGGCTTTGAGCGCTAGGACTCAAGCAGGTATCTCTTTTGAAGGGGCTTATCATACGATTGGTGTTGTTAGTATTGTTGGAGACGAAGCATTGATTGAAGTCGCAAGTAGCCCGCAGAGGGCTTTGCTTAAACTAGGGCAAGCTCGCGAGTTTGATCTTGATGGAGATTCTTTAGCAGATATTAGAATTTCTGTTAGTGAGCTTACTCAATATGCTGTTACTCTTATTGTAGAGCCTGCATCTAGTATATCTGACGAGGGATCTGAAGTTGGTCAAGCGAGCGATAGCGATGATTTTGTTGATTCTTATAATGAGACATCTAATATTAGAAATCAAATTGGACTTATCTTGGTATTTGCTTTTTTAGTTATCCTTTGTATTTTGATTTTCCTTTTAAAAAATAAGAAGTTTTCAAGGCGTTACTAGGGGAATAGTTTTTTCTGTTTTGAATCTTTTATTAAATCTTCGAAGTTTGTATTGAAGAATGCAAGAATCGTGTTTGCTATTGGAGCGATTTGTTTGTCTATATAGTGCTTGTAATCCAGAGGACTTTTGAGCTTTTGAATAGGCTCTGGACCTTTTGTTGTTATATAATATTGAATTAATGTAGAGTCTAGTTTTTCTAGTTGTCTTGCGGCTTTTACATGGGGAGGGGTTGTTTTAGTATATTCTTTTAGGTCTTTACGAATTGATTTGCTGTAAATAAGTTTTTTGTCTAAATCTCCATTGAGTATTTTTTTCACATAGCTTTTGATAAAGGTTTTTACTTCTTCTTTATGGAACACTTTATCTAAGAGTTCTTTTTGAAAGTCTCTTGCTGCTTCTGTCCAATCTCCGCGAATTGCTTCAAGACCTGTAATTTCAATTTCTTCTTTTCCGTTATTTTCTACTAATCCCGCATAACGTTTCTTAGAGCCTTTTTCTAGGTCTCTTGTTCTTGGGATTATGAATGAAAGATAGTGTTTTTTGAATTCAAGTTCAAGGAAAGAATGTCTTTTGTAGTTCTTTTCTATGTATTTGTCGTAGAATTTATTAATTTTTTCCGGCAAACCTTTTGTCAGTAGCTCAGCATTTTTTTTGTTTTCATCTGTGGCGATAAAAACTGAATCTGTGTCAGAATAGATTACTTGAAGATTTTCTTTTCTTACTTGTTCTGCTGTGAGTTTTATTATGAATTGGCCGAAGTGAGTTATTGCATTTGCTATGTCTAGTGAGAAATAACGGCAATTTGGGCTTGCTAAGACTCCGAAGAATGAATTCATTATAATTTTTATTGCATAAGAGGCAAGCTCGCGCTTTTCCTTCTTTGCTTTTTCGCGGGCTTGGTGAAGTTTGTTTATGATTTCAGGAAGAATGCCGTCTTGGTTTTTGAAGTGTGCACCATTTGGAGATTCAATTGTATTTGTTTTTTCATTTGTGAATGAAGCAGGGTCTATATTGAATGTTTTTATTATTGATGGATATAGGGATTTGAAGTCTAGTACAATTACGTTGCTGTAAATACCCGGATTGGATTCCATTACATAGCCTCCTTTGATACGTTCTTCTTTGTGCTTGAAGTGTGTTGTTGGAGAAACTAGGCCTCTTGCTCGGGCTTCTCTTATGTACAATGAATCAAAGGCTATTATTGAGGCTGTTAGCTTATCTAGAGTTATGCCTGTTAGTTGAGAGCGTTCTATTGCTAATTCAAGAGTTTTACTTTTTTCTAATATTTCATAAGCTAATTGACAATCTATTAAATTATATTCAGCAAGTTTTGCTTGGTCTTTTTCGTAAAGACTTGTGATTTCATCATGCCTTTGTTTGCCTTTTATTAGCTTGCCTTTGCCTAGGATTGATTGAGAAACATCTTCTAGAGCCCATGAGTCGAATTTTGCATTACGGATTGATGGTGCTTCTTGGATGAACGGGTCTTTTATTAGATTTAAGCCGTCTAGAACTTGGCGTCCGCTTATTATTACTGTTGAAGAGCGGAAGAAATTTGATTCTATTCTTAATCTTAGTTCTTTATTATCTCGGCCGATATCAAATTCTAACTGATGCTCTTCGAATTTTCTTTTTAGAAATTGAAAGTCAAAGTCTATTACGTTCCAGCCAGTTATTATGTCTGGGTCTAGTTCTAAGATTTTCTCTTTGAATTTTTCTAGACATTCGCGTTCGCTCTTGCAGGCGATTACATTAGGTATTTTTTTATTTGTAATCATCAGAGTTATCTTTTCTTTTTTGCCATATAGTCCAATACAGAAAAGGTTGTCTAATTTTTTATCTGACTCAATATCTATGGAGATAACTTTTAATTCTGGCGTAAAATTTGATGGAGAGATTTTTGGATTGTTATAAATTCTGTTTACTCTATCGCCTTTTTCATATTCTCCGGAAATTTCTAGACTGCCTAGAATATTTTTGTCAATCAAAAGTCTTTGTTGCGGTTTTATGTCTGCCTCGTATGTTTCAATGTCTTTTTCAGCAAGAAAATTTTGGAGTTTATTTAATTCTTGCTGACTTGAGTGAGAGATTTTTATTACTTTTTCACCATGAAAGTTTTTATCGCTAGTTTCAGAGGTTATAAATTTGCTTAAGTAAGGTTTATTTTTCTTTGCGTCAGATTCTTTTATGAAAAAATAAGGCTCTAGCTTTTGCAATATTACAAAAGATTCATTATTTTCTAGCTTTCCAAATAGCTGGACTTGTGTCGAGCTTTCATCTGTTGTATTTGAGGCGCTTACAATATACCCTTTCATTATTCCCTATATCTAGTGGCCTTTTAGATTATAACGCTTTCTTTAAATTACCGGATAGTGGTTACAATACCAACGTTTAAATATCCTAAATTTTTCTTGTTTTATGGTATTAGGAAGTTTATTTGATGGAATTAAAGTTCCTAGTCTTTCGCCTCTTCCTGAACATATTCAAGGAGGGGGGAGATGTCTCGTTGATTTGTATGCCGTTAGATTGCCTGTGTCTGATGGGGCTTTGATGAAATCTATGAATGGATTAGGATATAATGGGATTCTTAAAGAAAATGTATTATGGGCGACAACTGGAAATGGGGCGGTAAGATTGCATATTGCTCGTGAATATCGTCGATCGGGTAGGGGAAATCTGATTGCACTTGTTACTAGAAAATTGGAGGACCACTCTGATTGTAATATTGGAAAATATGCTTATTTGGTTCCTGAAGTTGCTGGAGATGGCTACGAATTGAATGAAGGAGATAGAAGACTTGGAAGACAAATGGCTCTTGCACAGGAAATTGCTCTTAGGGAAAATGGGGATCCAGAAGATTATATGGGTTTTGTTTTTAGAGTTACTAAAAATATCAGACTTTAGTAAGTTATTTAATTAGTTATTTCTTGTGTTTTTTATGGGTTTGCAGATTGGAGATATTGTTGCTAGAAGAGAGATAAAATTTGAGGAGCTTAAAGGGAAGGTGATTGCGGTTGATGCATTTAATGCGCTTTATCAGTTTTTAAGTTCGGTTAGACAGCCGGACGGGACGCCTTTGATGGATTCTAAGGGGCGTGTGACTTCGCACCTTTCTGGACTTTTTTATCGCAACATCGCGCTCTTATCTGAGGGTATGAAGTTGGCTTATGTTTTTGATGGGAAATATCATGCGCTTAAAAGTAAGACTCATGAGATTAGAAATGCAAATAGAGAGAGCATGAAGGAGAAATATGATGAAGCTCGCGATGAGGGAGATATTGAGAATATGGGTAAATATTCTCGCGGATTTTCGAGATTGAATGAGGAGATGATTCACGAGAGTAAGCAGCTTTTGGAGGCGATGGGAGTTTGTATTATTCAAGCGCCTGGAGAGGGAGAGATGCAGGCTGCTGCGCTTGTTAAGAATGGAGAGGCTTATGCTGTAGCTTCGCAGGATTATGATGCGCTTGTTGTTGGCGGAAGATTGATACAGAATTTAACGCTATCTAGAAAGCGCAAACTTGCGAATGGGGATTTTGTTTATATCTCTCCTGAAATTATTGAGCCAACTTCAGTTTTGAACGCATTAGATATTAATTCAGATCAGTTGATTTGTTTGGCTATTCTTGTGGGAACGGATTTTAATCCTGGAGGCGTTAAAGGTCTTGGTCCTAAGAAAGCACTTACTTTGGTTAAGCAGTTTAAACAACCAGTTGCAATTTTTCAGTCGCTTGAGGGTCGTGTGGATTTTGATTGGAAGGAGATATTTGAGATTTTTAAGAAGCCTAATGTTTCAAGTGTGAGAATTGAATTTCCTAAAGCGAATTTTGCAAGGGTAGAAGAAATTTTAGTTAAAGAGCATGATTTTTCTTTAGAGAGAGTGCAGAAGCAACTTGAAAAGTTGCGTGAGATAAAGAAGGGTGAGGGGCAGAAGAGATTGTTTTAATGTTGCTATCTTGTAATTGTAGCCAAGGGTTTTATAGTCTTTCTGATATGGATTTTTATGGATAGACAAATCGGAGATAGGAATGTTCTTGATAAGTTTACTTTAAAGTTTTGTGAAATTGCTGAAAAACATGTGAAGTATATAGTTGTTTCAGGGTTTGTTGCAATTGCACATGGAAGGAGGAGAACTACGGAAGATATAGATATGATTATTGAGAGGATTTCAAAAGAGCAATTTTTTATTTTTCATAATGCTTTGATAAGGGAAGGGTTTCATTGTATTCAGTCTTCTAAATCTGAAGAAATTTATGTTTATCTTGACAAAGGAGACAGTATTCGTTATACTGATAATACAGATTTTTATCCTCCTGAAATGGAGGTAAAATTTGTAAAAGACGAGCTGGATGAACTGCAAATGAGGACAAGAAAGAAAATGCCTTTTACCGGACTTGATATATGGTTTTCTTCTATTGAGTTTAATATTGCTTTTAAGGAGGAGTTGTTGAAAAGTTTGAAGGATATGGAAGATGCAAAGCATCTTAGAATATTATATAAAGAAAGTATTGATAATGATTTTATTGAGGAAATAAAATGGAAGATACGAAAATTGCGCTTGAGGCAGTAAGGGATAAGTCCCATGATGAGGCTCTTGTGAAATGGGCCGAATTTGTTAGAGATAATCCTTGTGAAAAATGGAAGAAACAAGTTGATTTTTTTATTGACGCAGTTTATCAGAAAGCAGATGAGTTTTACGCCCGCATGGCTGAAACTGTCGAAGGGCGGAAAATTCTTGAGAGACTTAAAGAAGAAAGGTTTAGGGCGAGAAGTAAGAGTTTGTGAAATTCGGGATTTATATCTCTGGATACTTTTTTATGTTTAAAATATTTTCGAGGTCTTGTTTTTCAAATTATTTCTCTTTATTAACGAATTAGCCTTAAACTTATTTTTTATAATCTTTTGTTAATGTGTTAATTTTTGCATTCAACCGATAATTTATATATCCTTTTTGTTTTCCTTGGAAAAGAGAGATGATATACGAAAATTGGCTTTATACTGGTTCTTTACAGATAAAATCTGTTTATTGTAATCCTTTACGGGAAAACTTGAAGGTTGAATGTTTAGTTTTGGGCGGAGGGTTTGCTGGGCTTCATGCCGCTTTGAGACTTGCTGATGCTGGTAAGAAAGTTGTTTTAATTGAAAAGAGAATTTGTGGAGGCAGTTCTTCTGGGCAAAGCGGAGGATTTTTGACGCCGGAAAGTGAAGAAGATATGCAGAATTTAATTGCCTCTGTTGGAATGGAAGAAGCTAAAAAAATTTATGATATTCCACTTACAGGAGTTTCTTTAATTGTTGATACTATAAAGAAAAATAGTTTTAATTGCGATTTGAGAAAGCAGGATTCATTGTATCTTTCAATAAAGAAAAGTCATGATTCTCTTATTACTGAAGAGGCTGAGACTAGAAAAGAAATGGGTTTGCCTTATGAGGTTTTAGATAGCAAGGGCTTGAAAAAATTTCACCCAGGCAAGAGCTATAGGGTTGGTTTGAAATATCCCGGTTCTTATGGAATAAATTCATTTGCTTATACTCAAGAGATGAAGAATTTACTTTTGAAGAAAGGAGTTAGAATTTTTGAGGATAGCGAAGTGCATAGAATGGAAGGGAATACTGCTTTTACGCATCTTGGTTCTGTGACTGCAAAGAATATTTTTATTTGTATTGATAAAATGAGAAGTGAGTTCAATGAGGAAGTTTCAAAAAAATATTATCATATCCAGACTTATGTTGCAATAAGCGAGCCTTTGAGCGAGAGCGAGATTAAGGCGATTTATCCGCAAGGGGAGATGATGTGTTGGGATTCAAGATGGACTTATTCATATTATCGTCCTGTTGCAGATGGGCGTCTGCTTTTGGGTGGTTCTTCGCCGTTCACATCATATCTTGCCAACTTTCGCTATTCTCCTCATGTCATAAATAGGACTATTTCAGAGTTAAAGAATAATTTTCCCCCTTTATCTGATGTTAAATTTAGCAATTATTGGTCAGGGTTGATTGATGTTACTAAAGATTTAGTGCCTATTGCGGATGATGATTCCACTTCTCGCTCAATATATTACGCTCTTGGATGTGCTGGATTGCCTTGGGCGGCATTTTGCGGAGATTATATCGCTCGTCGTGCTCTTAATCCTAGCAAAACAGAGGATTTGTCAAAATATTTGGGAATGAGGCGGAAATATTTTGTTCCTGATTTTGTTCAGCGTTTGTTCGGGAAGAAAGTCGCCTTTGCCGTTAATCATTTTAGGGAGATGCTGAAGTAGGGTTTTAATTTGCGTTGTTTATTGCAGAAAAGTTTATAAGGTAGTTTTCTCACTTTAAAGGATGTACAAAAAGAGATTGTTGCTTTCGCTTGTATTTTCTGCTTTACTTTTGATTAGTTTTGTTGGTGCTACTAGTCATGATTTGGGGCCTGTTGGACCGCCTGCTCCCGGGAGTGTCAGTGCTACTGTCGCTCAAGACTTGTTTGGTTCTATAAGGTCTTTCTTTGTGGGTATTACCGGAAGTACATTTCAGAGTGTAGGGTTCGCTCAATTTTTGCTTTTTGTTCTTGTTGCTCTTATAGTTTATTCAATTTCTCCCTTCCTTCCTTTTATTGGTGATAAAAATTGGGTTTCTATCGCAATATCTATAGTTGTCGCTTTACTCGCCACATTGTATTTGAAGAGTGAAGAGATTTATACAATTCTTTTGTCATATGGGGCTCTTGGTATTGTTCTTACAGGCATAATCCCATTTTTTGCGATTGCTGTTGTGGCTAGTAAATCTCATGAAAAAGGGCATCCTATTTTTGCAAAGATTATTTGGATAGCTTTCTTTTTGGTTACTTTTGCAAGATGGCTTACTGCAAACCCGGCAGAGATTGGTAACTTTGGTAAATATGTCTATCCGATTGTTCTTGTTCTTTCAGTTATTATGTTCTTCTGGGAGAATAGACTTAGGCTTATTATGTTTAAGCGAGAAGTTTCCGATTTTAAGGACCAATTTAGAATGGAACAAGTTGCCGAGAGAACTTCTGAACTTGAAAGAATGAACAGACAGATTGAATCTACTTCTGATCCGGCTGTTCGCAATACTCTCGTTATCAAATATAATAAGAAAGCGAAGGATTTACGTGCTCTCGGGGTTAATTGGAGAGATTATGGGTAGTTTTCCATAATTATATAAATCACTCTGTTTTTTGCTCTTGATGGAGAGAGGTTTTGTTTTGCTTTTTAGTTTGATTGTTGCTTTTAGTTTTTTGCAGTCTGTTTTTGCCGAAGATGCTTTTTCAGGGGAAGTGCCGTTTGCTAATGAAACTAAATTCATACAGGACTTTGCCGAGCAGGACCAAGGGGCTTTCTTGAGGGAGCAATGGAAAACTTTCTTTTTGGAAAATTCTGCCATTGCGAATGTTGATTCTTTTTTACAATCCATAAGTTCTTTGTTTTTGGTAATTCTAGCTGTTGATTATTCATTTTCACTTAATTTCTTCTTTATTCTTATTTTATGGATTATGACTTTATTTATTGCTTTTAATTATCTTGTTTTATTTAAAGAAAAACCTTATTTAAGATGGGTTTTTGCTTTAGGCTCTGTTGTTATACTCGCCCAGATTCGCCTTTTTTCTTTGGTATCTTCTCTTTTGAGCAAATTGCTCTTTTATAGAGTGGAATGGTGGTGGTCTTTGCTAAGTTGGCTTGTTGTTTTCATTGTGCTTGCCGTTTATTATATAGTAAACAAGAAACTGGCTCGGGTTTTGCAGGCAACGAGGGCTGAAAAAGAGAAGGCTGAAATGAAACAGGATGTTAAGAAAGTAAAAATTTTAACGGATAGTATAAAGAGTGCAGGATAATTATTTTCTGGTTATTCCAAACATCTCGCGCATCATTTTCAAAAAGCCAAGTTCTTTTCCCACTTCCATTCCTTCGTGTTTTGCTTTTTCCATTTCAGAGTAGTTTTTTGCCCATTTTAGCATTTTTGTAAGAACAAACCAAACTATTATGATTATGACTATTGCAAATATTATTGCTCCTGAACTCCAACGTTCTAAAAATTTGAAGGTTTCGCCAAATCCTAAGATAAATACGGCGATATCATAGAATGCTCCAGTTATTGCTATGAGCAGAGTTATACATATTGCTCCTATTATGTTTGTTATTCCTTTGCTGAAAAATGGAGTGAGATGAAGAATGTTTATCAAAACAGAGAATGATAGTATTGAGAGAACTATTAAGATTATGAACAAAGAGAAGGATAGTTCTTCTGTTTTGAATAAGGCAGAAGTGAATTTTTGCAATTCAGGATTAAGAGGTATTTCTTTTGATAGGGTTTTGTCTATTGCATCTTTTATTTGGCTATCGTTAATTTCTGCGGAACTTGATAAGGCAAGTGTAAATAGGAATAACATAAAAAATGCTAGAAAGGTGAGCTTCATTTTTCTATGAATTCCTATTTGAATATAAATGTTTGTTTCGGGAAATATTTATAAAGCCTTTGCTGTTATACTAACCTATGAGGTATTTTGGTTTAGCTTTTGTTTTTGCCTTTATTTTGGTAAGTTCATTTGCTTTCGCGGCAACGGATGAATCTGTTTTTTTTGAGAGTAAATACGACTTCGGTAGTGAAGTTACTACAGTGCTTAATGATGTAGCCGCTACACTCGAACCTATTTTTAGCTATACTCTTGGAGATAGTCGTGGTTCACTATCTGCGGATTTACTTTTTATTAAAATCCTTGTGTTTTTTGCTATGCTTGCTATTCTCTATTATGCTGTTCTTCAAGTGCCTGGAATAAGCGATAATAAGTTTGTCGTGTGGGTTTTGGCTCTTGTTATTTCAATATTATCTACAAGATTTATGACTAATGAGGCTCTTATTAATCTTGTTTGGTTGCCGAATGGAGTTCTTGGTTTAACTCTGGCTTCTTTCATACCCTTTGTGATATTTTTCTTCTTTATTGAAAGTTTTCCAAGTCAGACTATAAGAAGAGGGGGCTGGTCTTTGTTTGCTTTGATGTTTATTGGTCTTGCTATTACAAGATGGGATCTCTTAGAGTCTAGCTCTGGAGCTTTTAGATTTAATCTTGCTTGGATTTATATTGTGGCTGCCTTGCTTGCTTTTGTATCGGCTTGGCTTGATGGAACTATTAGGGCTTGGTATTTGTTCTCTGCAATAGAAAAGAAAGGAGAGCAGATAAGAGATTTGGAAGTTGCTAAGGTTCAGGAACAGATACAGGATGCCAGAAAGGTTATTTCAAGTTCTTCTTCTACTCCAGATCAGGTCAAGTCTGCACACAAGACCATAGATGATGCTCATAAGCGTATAAAAACTCTTCTCAAATCGTAAGGTTTAAATTATCTCTTTGAGATGTATTTTGATGACGTCAAGGAAAGTTATTTTTTCTCTTTTGCTTTTGTTAATTATTCCTAGTGTATTTGTGATGTCGTTTGTATCCGCGACTCTTGAGACTAGCCTTGATCAGTTGGCTTATAATTCCGAGCCTGTCTTGAGATTTATTCTTGGAGATGTTTCAGGTGTTGGGGCCTTTAGCGCGAGTGAGATACTTTTTGCTAAACTTCTTGTTTTTATTTTGATTGTGGCAATAGTTAATGTTGCGCTTGGACAGATGCCGATACAACTTGCGGAGAATAAGAAGCTAGTTCTTTTGATTTCAGTTATTGTTGGGCTTATGTCTGTACGTTATTTAGTTGAAGGCCAGTTAGTTTCTTTGATATGGTTGCCTTATGGCGTTTTAGGAGTGGCTTTAAGCTCTTTACTACCTTTGATTATTATGTTCTTTTTTCTTGAGAGTTTTAGCAGTTCTTTTATTCGCAAGACGGGATGGGCTTTGTTTGGGGTTATATTCTTGGTTTTGGGATATTTAAGATGGGATGACTTTTCTGTGACTAGCGAGGCATTTGGTTTTAACCTTGCTTGGATTTATGTTATTACTGGAATTGTCTCCTGGATAATTTATATGTTCGATAAGGATATTTATGTGGCTGTTGATATGGCGAGAATTAGGGCTATGGCCGAGGGGCCTAAAAGTGTGGCAGCTTCGGACTTGGGCAATGAGATTATAAATTTGCAGACGAGACTTGGGACCCAGATGGATAATTCTACAAGAAGAGCTGTTGAGAATCTTATAAAGCAAAAGAAGAAAGCCTTGAAATCTTTGCTGAGGAGTTAGTAATTTAAATCTCTGTAATTTATGGATATATCGTTCTATGTAGTTTTTTAGATTAGGTATATAGCAAAACTTAAATATTAGAAAATAGTACAATTGTATGAAAAAAAGATACAATTATCCGCTTATGCTTAAAGCATTAGAATATTTTGTTTTAAATCCATATAGTGAAATATATTTGAGAGAGTATGCACGGGAAACTGGAATTAGCATCAATTCTGCCCAGAGATTTTTAGATTATTTTCTTAAAGAAAGGCTTCTGGTTGAGACTAGAAGAGCTAATTTGAGGTTTTTTAAAGCAAATTTGGATTCCGTTTTATTTAGACATATTAAAGTTTGTTTTTCTTTGAAGAAGATTGAAGCTTCCGGGATTATTGAAAATATGAGAGATAATAATGCTTCTAGTTTTTTGCTTTTTGGAAGTGCTGCTAAAGGGCTTGATGATAGGGAGAGTGATTTTGATTTTGTTTATATTGGGCCGAACAAGAATCTGAAAGTTTCTGATTTTGAAAAAATACTTGGGGCGAAGATAGAGGTTCACTTTTTTAGCTGGACAGAATGGAAGAAACAGACAGTTACAAATAAGGCGTTTTATCAGGACGTAATTAAAGATGGAATAAATTTAATAGGAGATAAACCTTTTCTGGTATAACATGGTAAGGAGTATTGATTTTTTTAATGAAAGAAAACTAAGGAAAATTGCTCCAGATTTGAATAAGTCTAGACAATCTTTAAAAATTGCAGAAAGCAAACTTGCTGAAGCTAAGGAATTATTGCGTGCTGAATTTTATTCACAAGCAATGCTCTCTGCTTATACTTCTATGTTTCATAGTGCCCGAGCTATTTTATATAAAGAAGGAATTCAGGAAAAAAGCCATTATGCAGTTTATATTTATTTAAAGGAAAACTATTCTAATCTTTTATCTGGCGAATTACTTGAGTCTTTCTTAAACCATCAAAATGAGAGGAAAGAGATACTTTATGGGCTTGATTATAATCCTAATAAGAATGAAGCAGAGTCTAGTATTGAAGATGCTGAATTATTTTTTGTAGAGGTAACTGGAATTCTATGAGCGGATACGACATTCTAGGAAATATTGTACTTGTTAAATTTGAACGTGGCGCTAAACTTGGAGAGAAGAAGAAATGGGCTTTGAAATTTTTAAAAAGTCATGGAAATATCGAGACGATTCTTGAGAAGAGTGGTAAAGTTAGTGGAAGGTTAAGAACGCCTAAGAGTAAGTGGATTGCGGGCGTTAAGACTAAAGAGGTTTTGTATAGGGAGAATGGTTGTTCTTTTAGATTTAATGTAGATAGTTGTTATTTTTCTCCTCGGCTTTCTAGTGAACGGGCCGAGCTTGCTGGTTTTGTTAAGAAGGGGGAGCGATTGCTCGTAATGTTTGGCGGCGTTGGAGTTTTTGCCATTGTAATTGCTAAAGCTCGGAAAGCGCGAGAGATAGTGGGTGTCGAGTTAGGAAAGATACCAAGTAAATATGCTCAAGATAATGTGAAGAGAAATAAGGTTAATGTTGCATGCTTGCAGGGCGACGTGCGAAGAGTGATTCCTAAATTGGAAGGGGAGTTTGACAGAATAGTTATGGCTCGGCCAAATTTAAAAGATTCTTTTTTAGATGTTGCTTTTGCTAAAGTTAAACATGGAGGAGTGATTCATTATTATGGATTTTATGCTCAAGAGGACGTTGAGGAAATGAAGGAATTGATAATGAGTGAAGCTCGCAAAGCTGGAATGAGAGTGAAGATAAAAAAGATAAAGAAAGCTGGAGATATTGGAGTTAAGAAATATCGTTATCGTGCGGATATTGCGATTTTATAGTGCTGAATATCTAAAGCCGTTTACTTGGCAGAATCTTTCTGGATTTCCGGCGTAAGCGGCTGCTTGGTCAATGCTCCTTATAATTCCTGCTACTTCAAGACCAATATATCTGCCTGTTGCTGCGAAAATTCTTTGGATAGATTCTACTGCTCTGATTTTATCTTTTTTGAGGGCTTCTCCAACTTGTGGACCATATAATCTTTTGAATGAAGTCTCTTTGGCGTTTATGCCTTTATCAACATGAAAGATTAAACGAGAAAGATTTCTTGGTTTATTTGATTTGAATCTTTCTATTAACACTTCTAACGGGTCGTCTGTGATTGTTTCAGAAATGTGAGGGTCATAGACGCCAGTTATCAAGTAGCTGTTTTCTTCTTCTTGAGAGATATGGGTTGCAGTTACAATTGTTCTTTTTGGGGCAAGGTAAGACATTTCTTCTGAAATTATTCCCGCTTCTTTTTCTTCAAGGGTTAAATCTGGTTGAAATCCCATTCCTATAAGCTCTTTTTCTGTGAAAAAGCCTAGTTCTTTGTTACTCCTGGTAAATAGACAAAATGTCGGTTTTTAAAGGTTTTTATTGCTCTTTATCGTAATTTTCAGGGAGCTGACTTCTGACATAATTTACTACTTCTCCAAATGTTTTGAAATCTTGGGCTGTTCCGTTTGGTATTGATATTTTGTATATATCTTCTATCTTCATTATTACTTCAACTGTATCAAGAGAGTCTAGGTTGAGGCCGTCTTTTGCTAAAAGAACTGATTCTAATTTTATTTTATCTTTGTCTATTTTCGATTCTTTGGAAATAATATCTCTTAGTTCATCTTCTAGACTCATTTTATTATATCTAATTGAGGCTTTTTATAATCTATTATAGTTTAGTTTCGGCTTTAACTGCACTTGGAGATTCTCCGCCATGCCAGGTGAATCGAGGGCGAACTTGAATTGAATATATTCGCTCTGAATTATCGTCTAAAACTATTGCGGAGCCTTTTGCGTCTGGTAACTCATCCATCTTTTGCTGAATTGTGCTATAAACATAGGATTGCATTATTTCATTTAGAGCCTTGATGTCTTGTTCGGACGTAATTCTATGAGCTATTACTATGTCTGATTGAGTCATCACATCCGTATGTATTTTTCCAGGTTGTTGTGTCGCTAGAACCATAGATATTCCTGGTTGGCGACCTTCTCTTAGTAATTGAACTAACGCTTCTGTTGCTGGAGTTTTTCCATCTCGCGGAAGAAACTCTTGAGCTTCGTCTATGAATAGCCAAATTAAAGGATTGTCTCTTTTTGTTGCATATGATAAATAGTCTTGTCCGCGATTTAGAGATTGAAGTTCTTCTTTTTTTCTTGCTTCCATTCTTTGTTCGAATAGCTTGCGAGAAATTATTCCTATCAACATAGCGCGGACGTTGAATGCGCCGATTGAACTATATGTTGATAAATCTAAAATAGTTGTTTGCCCGCCTTTTATTAAATCTGTAATTTTTGTTCCTTCTGTTTCCTTTGAGAATATCCCCCATTCGTCTGCCGCGCTAAATAGAGAGTTTACGGAGTCAATAGATTCTTTGTCTGCTCTGGATGTTTTATTTATCTCTTCAAATATCTCATTTAGAGAGAAATTTTGTTTTTTGCTTTTTAGATTTGATATTATTGAGGTTATTATTGTTCCTTCTTTTGAGGTCATCTCAAGATTGAAAATGCTTAGCCAGTCTTCTGCAGAAAGTTCTGATGAGGATAGCGCGAATTTTTCGTCAAATGGAATTTTTTTCTCGCTATATTCTGCTGACTTGCCGTGAGGAATGAAAACTCTTACTGCTATCTCGCGAGTTTTTAGTGACCATTTATCAAGAAGATCTTGTTCTTTTTTATTTTCGTATTTCATTGTCCAGAATATTCCCATTGTGTCAAAAATTAAAGGGGCGATGTTTGCGGATATTTCTGGAGGGAGAGTTGAGAGTTCTTCTGCTATTGTTGCTATCGAATATGACTTTCCGGAGCCTCTTTTTCCGGCTACAAGGATAACGTGGCTTCTTGCGACATCCATTAGAATTTTGTTTGATAATGAAGTATAGTTGCCCATTGTGACATAACCTTTGCCTAAGTAAATTAGCCCATTATTTCCAAATTTGACTTTATCGCTTTTGTCTCTTCCCAGGATTATATCGTATGGCATGTTCTTTCTATGGATTGACGATATATTAAGTTTGTTGAGCCTACTTGAATGTGTTAAAATGAATGTGTTGCTGTTTCTTTAATTTTCCAGAATTTTTTAGTGATTTCGTTTGCTTTTTCTTCATCAAAATATTTGCAAGTATATAGGACTAGAGATATGAATTTCTGTTTTGTCCATATTCCAATGTAAATTCCTGAATCTATTAAGGGTACGAAACAATCATAACCTGAATTGGCTTCACTTCCTTGTCCCGTAGCTGTGTGAATAATTGGTTGAGCATATGTTCTAAGACTAAGCTCATTTGTAAGGTGTGTAAAAAATTCTTTGATTACACTTTCATTTACTTGAATGTCATAGAATCCTTCAATTAGCATTCGTTTTCTTGTTATATCGGGCGCGAGGTTTTTCATATTTGCTTCAGAAATTAAATCTACTTAAATCTTATTAATTGGATTGCGTAAGGTTTTTAAAGCATTCACTCTAAAATAGGACATGGAAAATCAAGCTACACCGAATAAAGGATTCTTTCAGCATGTTCGCTCTAATCCTTGGATGCTTTCTACCATAGTTCTAGTTGTTCTTCTTGGGTTTATGGTTGTTGCTGGCGGAATAACTGGTAATGCTGTTTTTAGCGGAAGCAAATCTAGCGTTGGAGAAAGCACTCTTGAATATTTAAATGGCCAAGTTGATGGCGGAGTTGTTTTGAAATCTGTCGAGGAAGAGAGTGGATTGTATAAAGTTACTGTTACTTACCAAGGTCAAGATATACCGGTTTACGTGACTAAAGATGGAAAGAATTTAGTTTCTAGTCTTGTTCCTCTTGATGGAAGCGCGCCAACTACTGGAAATACTGGAACTCCTAGTGGTCCTGTTGATATTGATTATGCTAAGCTAAGTCATGAGCCTTCAATCGGTAGTGCTGATGCTCCTGTGACTATAGTTGAATTTTCAGATTTCTCTTGTCCATTCTGTGGAGCAGCGTCTGGAGATTCTGTTGAGTATGTGGCTTATATGAAGCAAAATAATCCTTCTTGGGAATCTCCTGTTCAGGGAATAATGGAGAATTATGTTAAGACAGGAAAGGTAAGATTTATCTTGGCTTATTTCCCAGGTCATGGAACTGGCGTTCAGGCTCAATTAGTTGGCTGGTGTTTAAATGAGCAAAGTTCTGATGCTTTTTGGAAATATCATGATTTGGTCTTTGCAGTACAGGATAAGACTGATGATTTGGAAGCTATGAAGGATTTGGCTAAGCAGGCTGGGGGAAATGCAAATGTTTTGAATGCTTGTTTGACTGCTAAGAAATATGATTCTTACATACAGAGCGATACTGATTATGGTAGGCAATTGGGAGTGTCAGGAACTCCTGCATTCTATGTAAATGGGCAGTTAGTATCTGGAGCTGTTCCTTTCAGTGATATACAGGCTACTATTGAAGCTGAATTAGCGAAGAGCGCTTGATTTTAGTTAATAGAAAGATTTAAATTCGTACTTTTTGGCGTGTTTTTATGAAAAATATGTATGTTAGTATAACTGGAATTGGAACTCGCCTTGGTTCTAAACAAGAGAGTGCATCTGAATTAGCTAGAGCTTTTAAGTCTAATGATAAAGATAGAACTCGTTATTTGAAGAAAAATGGTTTTGAAAGGCTTGTCGTTTCAAAATTTGCAGATAGTGAAGAATTTTATTCCCTTAGTGCGGAAGCGATTCATGAGGCTATAGCTAGGTCAGGTATCAATTTAAAGGATATTAAATTTCTTTATAGTGGGCTTGCTTGTCCGGTTGAAAGTAGATTTTTACCTGGATTTGCAAGAGATATATCTGAAAGAGTTGGCTTAGAAGGTATTTGTAGCGTTGATATGGGTCGAGGATGTGTTGCTTCAATGCAAGCATTACAGGTTGCTAGTGATAGGCTTGAAAGAATGAGGTGTGATGGCGAGTATGGCGCAGGGATTATTCTCGGCGGAGAGAATTCTTCTTTAGTTATAGATCCTAACGATCAGGCTACTTCAATTATTTTTTCTAGTGGTGTTGCTGCCGCCGTAGTTTCTAATTATGGGCCGATGAAGCATATTGTTAAAAAAGTGGCTTGCAGAAATTTAAGTAGAAAAGATTTAGTTGATGCGGGTCATTCTTCTAATGAGATGCCTGGACTTATTGATTCAATGGTTGTTAAAAATCCTCTTTTGACTGGCGGAAGAGAATTTTTCAAGATGGATGGAGATAAAGTTTATGAGTTTGCTGCAAAACATGCTTGCAAAATAAGCCTTGGTTTGTTAGGGCTTTCGAAAGTTCCTGAAGGCGCTTATATAATTCCCCATCAGGCTTCGCCTAAAGCCTTGGATAGTTTTATTGAGCTTAACGGGCTGAATGCTGAAGATGTTTATACAGAAGGCGCTAGAACGATTGGGAATACTTCAAGTGCCACAACTTTATTTGGGCTTGCAGATGTTCAAGAAAAAATGGAAGGTAGAGAGATTATTTTAATGCCTTTTGGTTCTGGGCCTAGTGTTGGTGCGGTTTATTTAGCAAGTCTAAAATAATTTTTTCTTTTGTAATAATCTTTAAATATCCTTTTATGACTTGGCTTTTATGCAAAGTTACGATTTAGGTTTGAATTTTAATCTGAATTTGGAAGTTATTAATAGGCTTGTTGGTGATGAGTTGAGAAATCGTGTTGTTGAGTTTGGTCAAGGGTTCACCATAGATAAGATTATATCTCTTGAATTAATGCCCGAGAAAGGTTATACTGCAAAAGGAGAGGCTTCTATCCATTATCAAGGAAAGCCTCTGGGTAATGGCAAGGTAGTTACTATTCTTTTTAGACCTGGAGAGGGGACAGGTAATAATAACGATTTTAACATTAAAGGGGTACGTCCTAGTTGGAATCCTAGAATAAAAAATGATTATGCAGAGCTTTTCATGGCGATTGGAACGGGTTATCAAGATAAATGGTTGTCTGGAATGACCGCTCTTACTGAAGTATCTTGCGATCGAACTGATGTACCACATCTTTGGCCTTACGGAGGAGGATTATCTTCACCATCTCCTTATTTAGGAGCTTGTTGTAATAGTAGACAGGAAGAAGTTGTGAATGATCTTCTTTTACGTGCAGATCATTTTGATTTCACGCTACACTCGGAGAGAAATCATGGTAATCCTCATGCTATTACTTTTAACGATGGTTCTTGGTTAGAAGATCTTATGCCTTGCGAAACTTTCTTCCAGATTGGCGCTTTTTTAGCATTTCAGCGTTCTAGCCCGGAGCTTACATTAATAGAAAAAATTGTTGATCACTGGTAATAAAAATTAAGCTAGCGTGGATTTTTTAATTAGCGCTAGTGTTAAGTCTCCAATACAACTTCTGTTTTCAAAATCAAATTTTGCATGTCCTAAAATAAGATTTTGATGAATTCCAAAATCGTTTATTATAATATCTCCTCTTATTGGGAAATCTGTTTTGATTGGTCTTCTAAATTTCTTTCTTGATTCTATAATCAAACAACCTTCCCTTTGTAATTCTTGAAAATTAAGTCCATTTAGTTCTGGAAGGACTTTCCCTTCTATTGCTTGCGATAGACCTGCATAAACCAATTGATTTAAGCAAAGTTGTATTTCAATATCTGCTACGTGTTCAAGATGGGAAGTGGTGTAAAAGGTAGGTTGGATTTTGAATTCTCCTCTCAAAACAGGATATTCTACCTGTCCATTAATTAAGACTCTTGCTTCTGGTTTGTATAGCTCTAACATTTCTTTAATTCTATTCTGATTAATTTCCATAAGAATTCAGTAAATTCGATGTTTTTAAATCTAATCTTATTATAAGGTACATCCAGTTTTTGCTGCTAGTTGAGCAAACGAAGCTTCACCTTCTATTCTGCTTCCATCAGCGAATACCCAAGTAGGATAGCCCGCTATATTTGCGGTTGAGCATATTGGAAGTTGAGATTGGCCATCTGGAGTGGAGCACTCGATGTAATTTACATGTTGCCAGCTTGCGCCGAATGATTCTTTTTGAGCTTGACAGTGAGAGCACCAAAATGCGCCATACATTTTTGCGCCTGCTGTTGAGATGCATTGTGCGAAAACATCGTAATTTCCGCTTGGAGTCTTTGGTATTGCAAAAGCGATTACTATGCCGATTAAAATGAGAACGATAACTATTCCCGCAACACCTGCTTTAGAAACTTTCATATTTGTTTTTAGCAAAATTGGTTTAAATAGTTTCTGCATCTTTGTTTGAATGGAAACTATTATAAATGCACTTTATGGATGTAATTTATGAACCTTGTAGTTCGTCTTGGAATGAAAGATACTAGGGCTCATTTTGAAATACTTAAAAACCCGCCGATGACTATTCAGGAAAGAGCGCACCTTGCTTATATAGACGGTTGTTTAACTGGAGAATCTTGGGAGACAAAAGAAGAAACTCCTATGAAAAATCTCCTTAAGAAGGCAACTTCTCCATTAGTTACCTTTTCAGGAGGAATAATCCCATTACCTTCCCCTCTTAGAATTTTAGATTTTGATATGGGCCTAGAAAAAGAACAATATTCTTTTGGTTGTATTATTACACGCAAGCCTGGCTCAAAAGAAAATCCAGAATTTCTTTCTAGATTAGCTAGTCGGTATGGTGAAAGATGGATAGATATTGGCGATTCTTCTGGCTACCTTGTGGATGAAGGAGGTAAGGCCTCCATGGCTATTTTTTCTTTGCCAGTTCAGTCTAATGATGAAACTGGAAGACCTTATATTCAAAATGCAAGAAGGTTTACTCTTGGGGGAAATGGAACTCTACCAAGGCCCTTGACTACTTTTGATTCTTTTGAAGCTGATTCAAGAGGATTTAGCAAGGCTGTTGAGCTTTATGTTAATTCTCAATTGCAAACTCAATCTGATAATGAAAGAAGAGAATTAGAGCTTTCTCTCTCGGTTATTTGTTAATAGCACAAATGTTAAATATGTCATAGATTAGGTAATTTAATGAAACATATGCTTCCTGCTTTAGATTACACTTATGACTCATTAGAACCTTACATTGATGCTAAGACTATGGAAATACATCATACTAAGCATCATCAGACTTATGTTGATAAGTTAAACTTGGCTTTGGAGAAACATCCTGCACTTTTTGATAAGAAAGTTGAGTGGCTTTTGACTAACCTTTTTTCTGTGCCTGAAGATATTCGTTCTGCTGTTCGTAATCATGGCGGAGGACATGCGAATCATAGTTTATTTTGGGAGCTTTTGTCTTCTAATGGAGGAAAGCCTTCCAGAGAGCTGACTGAATCGCTCGTAAAAACATTTGGGAGTTTTGATGAATTTAAATTGAAGTTTGCCGAGAGTGCTATGAATCGCTTCGGAAGTGGATGGGCTTGGCTTGTGTTGGATAAGGGAAAATTGGAGATTTATTCTACTGCAAATCAAGATAGTCCTTTGAGCGAAGGAAAAATACCTATTTTAGGGCTTGACATTTGGGAACATGCTTATTATTTAAGATATCAGCAAAAACGGGCGGATTATGTTAATGCGTTCTGGAATGTGGTGAATTGGAAGAAAGTTAATGAGCTTTTTCTAAATGTTAAGTAAAGAAGCATAATGTTCAAATAGTTATCTTATGGCCTTTATTAAATGAGGCTTAATGAACTTTCTGATGAGGTTATTTCTCACATATTGAGAAATTTTTCTCCTGGTACAATTCCAGAAACAGAATTTGTTTATGATTCTCATACGCGTTGCGTGCTTTGGTGTAGTGGTATGCCGGACATAATTGATAGAGAAGAGATTGATAATTGCAATGGGAGATACGTTACTGGTATTTATAGGGAGTTGGGAGACATGCTTAGAAGTAGAAATATTTTTTCTTTGCTGTCAAGAGGAGTAACTTCTGATAATTATTTGGGATAACTATTTCACGAATTCTACGTTTTCCATATTCTCAAATTGCATATCTCCAGTGAGAAATCGAACGTTATATGCTTTAGCAAGAGTGTATCCAAGGCAGTCTACATAAGAAAGTTTTTTTTCTTTATTTTGCAGACGAAATTCATTTGCCATCTTAACTATGGGGTCTGTAATTTCCACAGCGAATTGTATATAAGAATCATATTTCTCGTCTGCTTTTTCTTTTCCTTCTGTTCTTAATAATCCATAATGTAATTCCATGAGATTAAGTTTTGTTGTGATTATCACTACGTCTTTTTTGTATTTTTCGTAATTTGAGTTTCCTACAATTATTTCATAAAATGCGTAGGTATCAAAAAAGAAAGTTTTTAATTGTTCCATCCTTCTCTAACCATGTCTTTAAATTTTTGTCCAGACATTTTTCTTTTTTTTAAGGAACCAAATGTATGAGATATGTTTGCTTTTTTTACTACTTCAATTATAATGGAGTCATTTTCTTTAAGGTTCCTATCTTCAATTATTCTATTGGGAACTATGACTGCCATAGAATTTCCCCATCGCTTAAGCTTTACTTCAACTGCCATGTATATACTTATGTATCACCAATATATAAACATTACTACTTCTTCAGAAATTCAATTTCATCATCTTCAAGTCTTAGTTGTGCTTGGATTATAGGTTGACGCATCATAGGCTTTAATAACTCGAAATCTCGCATTACTCGCTTTACTGAACAATGGACATGACGAGCGTATTTTTGCGAGATTGTTTTCTTCTTTGCGTTTTTTTGATTGTTTATCCAGATAGTTAGAATGCGTTTTGGAGATTCATATTTTACAAAGCCTAAATTTGGGCGCTTTTTCGCATAAGATACTCCTGCACTTTGGAATGCGTTTTGATATAATAGAAAGCGCCAGAATTGTTGTCGATAGATGCGCCCGCGAAATTTATCTGCATGACTTAATGCATCGAATGCATTGAATAGCGCCTCATCTTTATACTCTCTAGGGATATTCTCTTCTATCCAGAGAAATACTTCATCTAAAGACATGTCGGTTTCATCAAACAAATCTAGAAAATCATTGCGTTCTTTAAATAATACTCTAAGAATATTAAATATTGTTTGCTCTTTTCTTCTTTTGTCTGACGAATCTATGTTTGTTGGTTCTTTGTCTATTACATAAAGTTGGAAATCATTTAAAGCCGCTCTTAAATCTCCTTGTGACTTGAGCGCGATTTGACGTAGAAAATGTGAATTTTCTTTTACGTTTTCTTTTTCTGCGACTTTCATTAATACTAGATGGATTTGCTCGGCAGTTAGAGCTTTCATTTCAACTAACTTGCATTTTTGTCTTAATTGAGAGAGTTTGCTTTGCCAGACGTCGTTGCCTGTTATTATTATAGGCCAGCCGCTAACTTCTATTATTCTTATAAGCTCTGGAATTCCGCCGATATCTGAACCGGTTACTCCATCTACTTCATCTACTAGGATAATCTTTCCTTTTTTGAATAAGCTTGTTTGTAGAGTAGCAGGCTTAAGAATTTCTTCTAATTTTGCGCGGTTTCTTAAATCTGATGAGTTTAGCTCGAAAACCTCGAGATTATTTTCTTTTGCAGCGGCTATTGCGAGCGTCGTTTTACCTGTGCCTGGCGGGCCATGGAGTAAGAGGGCTTTCTTTTTTGGAAAATTTTTAAGGAATTCATTTACTTCAAAGATTGCTTTTTCTTGGCCTATTATTTCCTTTAGGCTTGAGGGGCGATATTTTTCCGCAAGGGTTGTGTGTTTCATTTTTTTCCGTGAAGATGAGTTATTATATATGATATTTCAGTCATATACCCTATTGCAACTTCCCCCATGTATCCTTGTTCATGATAGGTTACTTTGGTAACTCTTGCAAAGCCAACAGTTCTTGGAATCATTCCACTTTGTCTTGTTTCTCTAATTTCAACTTCTTTTCCTATTTCATTTACATATTGTGGTCTTAGATTAATTACTTTGCAAGTATAGCTTGTTCCTACACTTGGTTCTGGAGGAATACATTCATCTTGAGATCTTGCTTGAGCTGAACCAAAGGGTAATAAATTCAAACATAATTTGCTTTCTAGGCCCATTTTATTTCCCTCTGCCGGCCATGACGAATGAGGCTAACAATGATTCTAATTGAATAAATTCATCGCTACCTTCAACAAGGCGAAATTCTATTTCTCCTGTTTTTTCTGTGAGTTTGACTTTTATTTCTGGCTCTATCTGAAGATTCCAGATTTCTTTTTGAATTGCTTTTATTATGTCTGTTCCTGAAATGCTTTCTTTTAGCATTATTTCGAGCATCTTCTCGCGGGCGTTTATGAAATCGCCAGCAAGACAATAGTCTAGAACTACTTTGACGTTTGTTGGTTTATTTGAAGCTCCGATTATCTGTATCATCTCGTGAGTTATATCTGGAGAGACTGAAGCTGTGGCTTGAAGGAGATTTATTGCGCGTCTACAATCGCCTTCGCATACTTCATAAAGAATTTCAATAGCTTTCTCTTCGATTTTTAAGTTTTCTTTTTCTGCAATCTTTTTTATAACTTGATTAACTTCTTTTTTCTCTAGAAGTTTGAAGCGGAAGACGACGCAACGAGATTGAATTGGGTCAATTATTTTGCTTGAGTAGTTGCATGACATTATGAATCGGCAGGTGTTTGTATAGTTTTCCATCGTGCGACGCAGGGCTTGCTGTGCTTCTCTTGTTAGAGCATCTGCTTCGTCTAGAAATATTACTTTGAAAGGAACGTCTCCGAGGGCTTTTGTTCTTGCAAAGTCTTTTACTTTTTGTCTGATTACGTCAATTCCTCGTTCATCAGAAGCGTTAAGCTCAAGGTAGTTATCTTTCCAGGTATCTTTGAATAGTTCTTTTACGATTATTAATGCGAGAGTTGATTTGCCGATTCCTGCTGGACCTGCAAATAATAAATGTGGAATATTCATGGCTTGCACGAGCGATCTTACGCGTTTGACTATTTCATGCTGGCCTACTACCTCTTCAAATTTTCCTGGACGATACTTTTCAGTCCAGATTTCACTCTGGCTCATATCTGATTTTGAGTATTCGTTTTTATAAAGATTTAGGTGGTCGTTTGTTGAAGATTGATTTAAATAGTCTAATTAAGCGGCTCGCTCTCTATGCAAACGTCTTTTACGTTTTTCTTTCTTTAATCTTTTACGTTGCCATTTCCAGCGCATCTGGCGCTTTTTCTTCCAACGTCGTGAGGATCTCTTCATAGATGGTTGAGCGAAAGGGGGTTTTTAAAGATTGCTTAGGGGATTAGAATTCAATTAGAAAGTCTAATTGTTCTTCAGGAATGCCTATTGAAATCCCATATTTTATTGCATCTACCCAAGTTGCTTTGTTTTTTGCATTTAGGATAAATTTCTTGCTTTTGAATAATACAATTATCTTATCCCTGCTCCAGAAATGTGCATACCATTTATTCTTTAAATGTGCTTGTATGTTTTTTATTTGATTTTTTGAAATTAAAACGTAATAAATGTGCCATCTATCTTTTGGTTTCTTATCATTAGTTATTTTTAATTTTATAATTTTAAGATTATTTATTATTCTATTGTCATCTAAACTTTCTTCAATAACACTTCCTTTCCATTTTTTCATTTTTATTTCTTAGCTGAATTGGCTTAGTTTTATACGTTCAATTTCTTCTTTAAACTTATTGGCTTTTTCTAATCCTAAAAGAGTTTCATAAATACTCATCTTCGAATTTATTGCGCGACCTAGAGAGCCGGATTCTTTTATCAGTTTTGCTATTTCTTGGTCTTCAAGAGAGGTCTTTTTCAAAACTCGCCAGCCTCGGATTTGCTTGTTTTGTGAATCTTTTTCATGTGCTAGAGATTTGCGAAGATTTTCTCTATCTAATAGCTCTTCATATGATAAAGTTTCAAGTAAAGTTTTTGATTTTTTCAAGTCTAGCCTTGTATAGTCTTTTATTACTAAATCTGTTTCTTCGCTTACTCCTGATAAAATTTCTTTTAGACGGACTTTCATAAGGCTTCCTTCTTTGCCTAACTCGATGAATAGTCTTTGCATGTCTTCGGCTATCTTTTGTATTGAGCAGCCTCTTTGAATTACATCTAGTGCTTGTTGTAAATCATGATAGTTTTGAAGTTCTGCTTTATCAAGGCGTGAAACGTGTTGATCAAATAATCCTCTTTGTTTTTCTAAGAGTTGAATTGTTGCATCTCCCTTTCTTAATAATTCGCCACTCTCAACCAAGTGATGTCGCTTGTTTTTATAATAAACTGATATTTCATGACGCCTTTCTGAAACTGCTACTACTAATGTGCCTGCAACTTTTGCAGTTCTCTCCGCAGCTTTATGTCTTGTTCCTGTTTCGTTTGTTGGAATTTTGCTTTCGGGAGTTAGAAGAGTGTTTGCCTGCAAGATGCGCTTCATATCTTTTGAGATTATTATTGCCCCGTCCATTTTTGATAGTTCCATCATTCTTTGAGGAGTGAATTTACAGCTGATTTTGAATCCCCCGTCAATTAGATTTGATGTGAAGTCATTTTCTATTACTATTAGCGCCCCTTTGCCGATTCTTACTATCCCTTCTAGTGAAGCTCTGAATTGTGTTCCTGGAGAGACAAGACGTAAAAGATTTAGAAATTCTTCTTCTGTTGCTTTTCCATTGATGTTTGGCATCTCAACAATTGTTTGTTGGAACTCTTTTTTATCTTCCATACTTCTTTTTGTGTGTTCTTGTATATAAAGTTTTATTTTGTTTTAGTCTTTTTCTATTTTTATTCCATAAGATTTAAAAGAGATTTGATTTACTTGTGATAATGAACGAAGATAGCAAAAAGATTGAGGAAATTCTTATACAAGTGGGCTTGCGCATAGCTAAACGAGGCGAAGGCGCACTTTTTGTTGTTGGAAATGTGGATTATGAGCCTTTAGTTGAGCAGTCTGTACCTTCTTTTAGAATTTCTGATAATTTGAAGCTTCTTGAGTCTTTGGCTTTGATTGATGGGGCTGTTATTGTGGGTAAAGATGGCTTTATGAAGGCTTATGGGGCGATGATTAAGACAACCAAGACATTCAAGGGCTACGGGACTAGGCATAGCGCTGGATTGACTGCAGCACAAGGAGATAATTTGGTTGTTTTGATTTCAGAAGAGGATAGGAAAGTGAGAATATTGAAAGATGAGAAGATGATTATGCAACTTGATGCGCTTGAAAAGGGTGTTGAACAACAAGTTTCTGGTGCGGTAAAGATTTTAGAGTCTGTTGGTGCTGGAACTCTTGGCGCTTTGGGAACGGGCTTGCTTGTGCCTGCTTTAGGACTGGCTTTTTTACCGGGAGTTGTTGTTTTTGGTTCGGCTTGGTATTTGGGAAAGATGCTTTTGAGTAAGAAAGAAAATTAATCGTGAGTATCTAGATTGAAGACTGCGCCGCTTCCTCTTAGAGTTTCTGTGACTTTATCGGCCATTTTTAGAACTTGTTCTTTTGTTGGTTGTTTTTCCCAGGGAAAGATGAAGTCAACTGAACCGAATGTTGTTGCGAAACCTAGGGCTTCTAACTTTACTGCAACGTCACTTGGCTTTATGTGTTCAGAGCCGTAATACATTACTAGGTAAGTCTTCCAGGCCATGTTATTCTATGGCTATCCAAGTATATAATGATTTATGTTTTGTGGATATTGACTTGATTTTACTCCTCTGCTGCTCTGCCTTATTTTAGGGAGATACAGATCTTTTTTTATGAACTGCTAAATATCTTCTGAGGAAATAGGTAAGAAAACCTTCTTCGTCTTTATGGAAAGCCTTGTAATAGGATTTTCTTTTTTTGTATTCTATGATAAGCATTGGGTAACCTGAATGCCAGAGAATATGATTCATCAATAGCCTGCCAACACGGCCATTTCCATCTGCGAATGGATGAATTTTTTCGAATTTATAATGTGCTCTTGCTGTTAGCTCTAGTGGATTTAGCTTGTTCGTGCCTATGAATTTTATTAGCTCAGATATGGATTTTTCTATATCTTGCCAGTCGGGGGCTAAATAGGTCCCAACGCGAACTAAATGGTCTCTAAATTCTCCCGCAATATCTGGCTTGGTTTCTTGGAATATTTCTTTGTGCCATTTTAGCAATAATTCTTTACTTATTTTTTCTTTTGTATTGAGCATTTTTAAGAAAACTCTACTATGTGCTTCGGTCTCTTTTACATCTCTAAGGGGTTTGTTTGGTGAGATTTTATCATGGATAATTTCTCGCGTTTCTTCTAGAGTGATAGTAGAACCTTCTATTGCATTAGTATTGTAAGTGAAGGCAATAGAAATTTCTTCTAATTCTTTATCTTTTGCACTTGGAGGAAGTCTTTTCCACTCAACTTGAAAATGCTTTTGTATATTTTCTAATTTTTGATATATGTCTTCTTTTAGTTTTTGTTTTAGTTGACTTGTGATTTCGTTGATGTTTTTAGGTATTTCAGTGCCAAGGTATTTTTCTTTTGTTATTACTTTACCATCCTTTCTGAACGAGTGTTGCAGATAGAAATATCCTTTGTCACCTTTTTTTCTCTTAAGAATTCTCATATTACTCATACCATTACTTTGTATTTAAATATTTACTTTAAGTTATAGATGTAATGGTATGCCCCTGCCGGGATTCGAACCCGGGTTTGCGCCGTTCTCCACCGGCTTCAAGATGAAGCCGACGAATTTTATTTGCCTGTCCACCTAAGGACTGAATGCATTGTCTCAACGACGTATCATTCGGCGGTTCGAGAGGGCACCGTCCTTGACCACTAGACTACAAGGGCATTTTAGTGAGAACGGAAGATGGTTTAAAAGGGTTTTGTTATTTTACCAAATGCCCATGATGTGGAATATACCCAAAACTAATAATGAGACGAAGAAATAAGCGTCTTCTCCAAGTTTTTTCCAGAAATGCTCTTTGCTATGATTGGCTAAAACTAGAGAGTAAATTAAAGCCATAAAAATATTAACTGCAAAAAAGAGAAGACTGATTTGGTAACTTGTGAATATGTTCAGAAGGATTCCTATAACATTAATTAGGAAGCTATAAGCTACCAAGAAAGATACGTGTGCTAAATCTTTTAGTCTCTTTGCTTGTCCTAATGTGATAAGTTGTAGGCGAGCAAGTGTTGAGGTCATGAATAATGGGATAGTTAGTACTAACTGAATTACTAAGAAATTGTCCTGTTGAAGTACAGAGGGTTTTATTGTGATTAATAGAGTGAAGATTGTAAAAACGAGAGCTAAGAGAGCAAGATTAACTTCAACATGCGATTCTGATTTTGTAACTTTTTGTCTGGTATAATTTTGCTGTTCCACAATCTTATTTACTCTTTTTGTTTAAATAGTTAGCCTCTGTGGATTATTACAAAATAGCCCTGCCAGCTTTATAACTAAAAGTTATTTATTAGCCTTTTTATGTAGAAAGGCTTAAAATCATGGAAGCGTTCTAACTTTGTGGAAACGGGAAAAATAAGGAAGTGGCTTAGAGAAGGAAAACAGAGTGAGATAACTCCCGCTATAAAAAAGATAAGTTCTCAGTTTAAGGGACAAGATATAGAGAAAATATTTCAAATATGCAATTGGATAGAGAAAAACACCTTTGAAGAAAAAAATCGTGAAAAAGTACTTAAAATTTTTGCAACAAGAAGTGCAGACCAAATAATTAAAGAAAAAAATGAAACGGGATGTCATGATACAACAGTATTGTTAGTTACTCTTATCAGAGCAACAGGTATACCTGTAAAGTATGTGCTAGGAATAGATAAAAAACGTCCAAGAAAAGGAGGACACTGTGTAGCAGAAGCATATATTGGGAGAAATTGGGTTTGTATTGATCCGACTTTTTTTCAAATAAATCTCCTTCCAAATAGAAGTTCATTCTACAGAGAAAATTACATTGTTAAGAAAGGGAAGGATTCTTGGGACTGTGGAATAAAGACAGTTGATGATTGGGAAACTATTTCAAAGAATTTGGTGAAAAAGATAAAAAATAGTTTAAACTAGTTAAGTAGGCTACCTAACCTTTAGTTTCATAGCCCCACCCGGATTTGAACCGAGGTTTCGAGCGCCAGAGGCTCGTGTACTTGACCAGCTATACGATGGGGCTGAAAGTTTGCTAAAACGATCTATATGCTTCTTATTTGAAAATCCAATCTCTTTTAAATATTTCCTTATTTCTTCCTGTCTTGATAAATAAAAGTCTCTACTTCTTATAATTTTAGACGGATTAAATCCTAATTTTATAAAAGCAGCTCGAGTATCGTATAATAGTTTTTGGTTATAATTCGTGAACGTTATTCTTAACAAATTGTGATCTCGTTTTGACATATGGTGGATGCAACCATCGGTATCAATAAGCCCCTTTAGACATGCTTGTAAGAATTTTTTATTTTCTATAATCCATTGTGGAATAGTTACTTGACTTTTTATTTTATTTCCGGTCTTAAGACCTTTGCTCTCCAAAAAAGCGATAAGTTCTCTACTATGTGCCCTTAAAAAGAAAGCGTTTGTATTTTTTGTTTGGCTTCCCTTTACTTTAATTCCAAATAATTCATCTATTAGTCCCCCTATATATTCTGTAAGGTATTTTTGATCATATCGGGCGTCTCCTGCAATTGTGATTTCATAAGTTCCAATTTTATAGTCTTTTTGTCTGTTTAGGTTACCATCTCCTAACATGACCCCTATTAATTCTGCTAATTTAACAGATTCTGGTGGAAATGTTATTGACTTTGTATTTCCTTTAGAGTTTTTTCCACCATTTGATCTGCCCCAATTATCTTCAAATTTTTTTTCTATCTGGCTCGTATAATCCCTTTGAACTATATTGCACAATGAGGTATATGTTAATTCGCTAAGTAATGTCTTCTCGTTAAATAGCTCATTAGCAAGATATCCTGGAGAATGATTAAGTCTTTTTGCAAGTTCATTCCATGTAATGCCTTTTTTAGCTAAGGTTATAAGCTCTCTTTGCTTTGCTTTTTTTAACTTAATCCTCATACTTTATCAAGACGCAAATCATATAAATACTTTATTGACCACTACACTATAGGTAAGAAATCTTTTTATACATCCTTATGTTATTAAAAAAGAGGAAAAATGAACTGGGTAATAATAGTAGCTATTTTGATTATTGTAGTAATGTTCTTTAAAGCGCATGAAGTGAGGCATAAGTTTTTTGCTCTCTTGATAATTGTATTACTACTTTTCTTCTTGGTGACTTTTGCACAAGTTGCGCTTATTCCTGGAGTTGATTTTGATAGTTTTGATGGAGTAGTCTCTGCTGGAAAGATTTACTTTAATTGGTTGGGTTACGCTTTAGGTAATGTAAGATTTATTACAGGTAATGCAGTTAAGCTAGATTGGGGATTTAATATCACTAATTTTACAAAATGAAAACTTTACTCATATTGATGGTTTTTCTTATTATCGGAGCTTTGTTTATTATTAGCAATCAGAATCTTGCGCTAAGCAAGGCAGATAATTTTCAGAAATTCAGAGCTAGTTATTACTCATGGTTTTCACATATTTTTGATAATGGGAAAAACATTGCAGGATATGTTGTTAAGTCAGAATGGCTTCCTTCTGAAAATCAGGGAATTATTGATTTGAATAAATGAAATTAATTAAAAAATAAATTTTTTTGATACGTTTTCATTCAAATTTAAAATAAACAAAGGTTCCGATTAATCCAATAAGAAATAAAATTCCACCAATTAAGTTAGAAGAATCTTGGTTTAGGCCAATAACGTTGCCTGTTAAATTAGGAGATAAAAAAAATATTCCTAAAAATAAACCAACTAGGGCAGTCGTTGCGGATATATTTTTTTCTAGATTACTTCTTTTACCTCTTAGGATGAATTCTTTTCTTTGGGCAGTTCTGCTATTTCTTTTTGCTAATCTATTTTCTCTTTCATATCTCGCCCCTTGGCTAAGGCCTTCGGATGGACGAAAACCTTTAAGTCCTGTAGTAAGATATAAGTCATTCGCTGCTTGATGTGATTGCTCGTAATCTCCTTTTTCCTCGAATAAATTTGCAATCCTTTTTCCTATTGAGTATAGGGTGGATTTTATTTCATAGCCCATTGCTGCAATAGGCCCTTTCTCTCTTCTTATTTTTTCAATCGTGTGGAAATATTGTCTAGTTGCTTCAATTTCGCCCATCTCATAAAATTCTTTATCTGGCCTTGCTTTCTCTTTTGACATAGCGTCTTTAGAAAAAGAAGGTTTTTATATTTTTCTTAAATTTATTGATTTGAATAAGTAGATTTTTATATCCAAGGTTTTTTCTGTGTATATGCCTCTATAGCTCAGCGGTTAGAGCGCAACATTGGTAATGTTGAGGTCCCGAGTTCAAATCTCGGTAGAGGCTTATGTAACAATCATTAAAAACATCATATCTTAACTATAATTATGCAAATTAGAACTAATTCAAGATTTCTTCAGAGACGCCTAAATCCTAATTTATATGAATTCAAAGATTATCTTGGTCAAGAAGTTACAATTGCATTAAGAGGAAAAGACCAGTTCGGTAACGATACGATTGGATATGTTACAGGCATGGTAGGCTGGGAGCAAGATTCTCAATCAGAAGTAGGCTTGTATGAAATAATAGATGGAGAAACAGGTAAGGGGCTTGCGAATAAAATTATGTCTCTGAATATGAATGCTCCAATTGTTGAAGCCTTTTTTCCTAGCAGAGTTACTGAAAAAATAGATGCAAGCAGAGAAGGAGAAACAGATTTAACTTTTAAGGTAAAAGCAGAACCACAAAATCCTAATTCAAATAGAGTAAACACTTATACTTTTAAGTCATAATATAAAGATAAATAAAGTTAAGGACTATTTATTTTAAGCAAATTAGATTGAATAGATAATTATCTTTTGCGTTTTTTATTATAATAATCCTTAAATAGCTAAAATTTGTTTGGAGATTATGAGTTTTAGAGTACTTGATAAAGAAACTATTTTGGATGAGCTTAGGTCTTTGCCAGATTGGAAATTTGTTCATAATAGTCTTAGAAGAGAATATAAGTTTTCAAGTTTTGAGAAAGCTATTGCATTTATGGTAGAATGCAGACCGAAAATTTCTAAAGAAAATCATCATCCAAATTGGAGAAATCTTTTTGATAAAGTTTTCGTTGAGTATACCACGCATGATGCAGGAGATGTAGTTACCGATCGAGATTTCACGATGGCTACAACATTGGAATGTACGTACCAGGTAGGATATAGGATCTAGTTATATTTTCAATAGTTATTTAAATGCAAAGTTTTATCTGCGAGAATGAAGCTTGATGAATTAAAGAAGCAATATGCTGAACTTGCTCACGTGCATAAATTGCCTAATTTTGATAAGGCTTGTTTGTATTTTGAGTTAGATAGGATTGATCGTGATTGCGTATTTTTATTGCGGGAAATTAGAAAGACTGTTCTTGATAAGGTTATAGAGACTACGAGACTTGTAGAGATGTTGATAAATCCATCTCAAGCTCCACCGATGTTTTTGCATTTTGTAAAGCAGATAAGCTCTAACGAAAAAGTTCTTTTGGAGCAAATTTATGAGGGGTTTGTAAAACTTGAGCTTGAGGCCTTGGAAAATGATATTTCTTATAGGGCTGATGCAGAGGCAGAGTTGATAAGAAATACTTTTGATTTCTGGGAAAATAATGTCCTTAAGATTAGAGAAATTATTTCGATGATGAAAAAGAATTTTAGTCAGACTTCTGTTAAAAAAGAAAAATCTTATTTGGGATAAATTAGATTAAATAATGAATTGATATTTATAGTGACTATGGAGAGGGGCATTTTAAGGCGCCAATCGTTTAGTGTGTTTGGATGCATTTCACCAATATGGCCGATTTCTTGTTCGTTAACTAATAGAGTTGCAGTTCGGCCATCAATAAATCCTTCTTCTTTTCTTTCTTTAAGACTGGATTGAAGATTTAACATTCTGATTGTGTATTCTGCTAGTTGTTTTGCTTCAGTTACATTTCCCGGAGTTAAAGCAAAACATAGAAATTCATCTTCTCTTATTCCACATTCTTCGGAGTCATCGCGAGTAAATACTTTACCTAGCTCGAAAATCTTTTGTGGATATTCAGTATCAGTATTATGTGCTAGAGTGCGAAGCATTGGAATTAGCAAATTTGGGCGTAGGATTGTGAACTCTGATTTTGAGCTTTCTACAGAGATAGTATGAGAAACTTTCATTTTTTTTGCTTCTTCTGCAGTTATTAAATGGGGAGTCATTATTTGGCTAGCGCTTTGGCCGATTAGCAATTCAATTAGAGTTTCTTTGAATTTTTCAAGCTCGTCTTCTTGGGCGATTGTTGAAATTTTTGGCAATATTGGAATTATTTTATCATAACCATGGGCAATCATGATGTCCTCAACAATGTCTATTTGATGAAGTATATCGGTGCGCCAGGGAGCTACAAGGACAGATTTATTCTTGTAGATATGGCCCATTTTTTCAAGGCATTTTTGAATTTCAGATTCTTTGAGATTTATTCCGGTAATTTTTTCTAAATAGTCTGGATCGAATTTCATTTTTTCCCATTCTAATTTTGGACTTGATTCTTTTTTTTCATCTTCTATTATTGTTTCATGAATTGTTCCGCCCATATCCGCTAGAGCTGTGACGATAATATTGATGGTTTTTTCTAAAAGATAGGGATTATTTCCTGAACATTCTACGAATAGTTCTTTTGTAGAAGTTGTAACTCTCCCTGTTTGCTCGCTATTTATAATTGGAGGCATAGATAATATGGACTTATTTGCATCGATAAATATGGGATATTTTGACTCTTTAGATAATAAGTGTCCATATTCTTTGCCCGAGGGGTGTTTCTCTATTATCTGAAGGGCGTTCATTTGCTTGTTTGAGCCCAAAGGTTGAAATGAAATTTCTTTTGGAGCTTTTGCAGTGTAAGTTATTGGAAATTTTATCTTTTCTAGAGGATAAATTCCTATTGCTAATTGTTTTCTATTTTTGCCTATTGAATTGTGAAGTTTTTCTTGTAATAGAACTATTTGTTTCATTAAAGTGTCATTTAATTTTAAATCTTTTATTATTGCGCATCTTGTGTATGGTCTTGAGGACTTGACTGATTTATCAACTATTATTCTGCTTGTGGCGGATTTTTTAATGGAATATTTTTTTATATTTTTTCCTAGATATAAACTCAAAGATCTGATTAGTCCTTGGGTTGAAAGTAAGTCTGGACGATTGGCGGAAATTTCGAGTTCAACTTCAGAATTTGTGATATTTTCAACTGGAGTTCCAAATAATGCTAACTTATCTAGGCCTTTTTCATCTAGCTTTATTAGCGATTCGATGCTTTCTTTTGGAATTAGAATTTTTGCCATAGTTAAGCTATTACGGGATAGTTCCTCATTTTCTTTAGATCGTTTGCGTACAATTCTCTTAGGTCTTGGATTTTATATTTGTCCATTATTATTCTGTCAAGTCCTTGTCCCCAAGCTAGAACTGGAGTTGATTTGCCTAGTAATGGGAAAGTTACTTCTGGTCTAAACATGCCTGCTCCGCCAAGCTCAAGCCATTTTTGCTTTCCTTCATGGAAAACGTCAATTTCAACAGAAGGCTCGGTATATGGAAAGAAGCTCGGCCTGAATCGGATTTTATTGAAGCCCATTTTTTTGTAAAATTCTCTTAAAAAGCCTAGTAGTTGCGGGAAGTTTGCATTCTCATCAGCTACTATCCCCTCGGTTTGGAAAAATTCTATTCCATGAGACCAGTCTATAGTTTCATTTCTAAAAGCTTTTCCTATTGCGAACAGCTTAATAGGCAGATCGGAGCTTTTTAATTCAGATAAAGCTCTTGCTGATAGTGAGGTAGTGTGAGTTCTTAGCACTACTTTTTTAGCTTCTTCTGGACTCCATGAATAGCCCCAGCCTTTGCTGTCTTGAACGCCTTGTTCATGTGCTTTTTTTACATCATTGACAATTTTTTCTTTTGGTAATGACGCGTGCATCTGTTTTATGTAAAATGTGTCTTGCATTTCTCGGACAGGATGATTTTGGGCGGTAAAAAGAGCATCGAATATCCAAAATGAGGAGTCAATTAATTTGCCTGTAATCTCGCTAAAACCTAATTCAAGCCATATTTTTTTAGCTCTTTCAATTTCAATTTGCACGCTGTGTTTCTTCCCACCCCATATTTTTGGAACTGGAGCAATAAGGTCGTATTTCCTAAAGCGGGAATTTCTTTGATTTTCTCTTATAATCTCCGGGGTTACATTTTCTATTAACTTTTCATTTGAATTGTCCTTGTTTTTTAATAATATTGCTACTTTTTCTGTTGTTTTAATTGTTATTTCTTTATCTTCTACGTATTCTATTATGTCTTTTCTTTTTTCAAGAATTTCTGCAATATATTTTTGTTCTTGGGTAAGCTTTTCTTTATCTAAAGGTAATTGTTCGATAAATATCTCTTCAGGGAATTTTTTTGAAAGTTCTTCTTTTTTGGCGTTAAGAATTATCTTTTCTTTTTCAATCAAAATTAAGTCTTTCCTTCTTAATGCTCCGATCGCTGACTTTAGCTCATTATCTGAAAGTTTTATGTGTTTTTGAACTTCGCTTAGCCCAATGGATTTTTTCTTTTCAAGAAAACTTAAGAGAGTTCTTTCAGGGAGTTCTGTTTTTTTGTATTGGACTCCGTTAACGCCCAGCTCAATTTTGACATTCTTCTTTATTTCAAGGCTAATTACACTTTTATTTTCGAGGAATTTTAAGGCCCTCATTACAGAGACTTCATCAAGTCCACTTTTTTCTATTATTTTGCTTAAAGGATGGGATAAGTAAGGAAGTATCTTTATTTCAATAGGAGATAGTGTTTCATATAGTGAATCCATGTTTAGATATTTCTTCTATGATTAAAAACATTGTGCTTCTGAGGCTTGCTTTGTTGAACTTCCGAGAGATAAAAGGAGAAATTTGGAGTTGTTTGATTTTGATTTTAGGGCTATTTTTGTGCTTGTTTTTCGGCAAATCTTTATGTTTTGCTTTATTCTTGCAAGCCTTTCTGCTTTTTCACTAATATTAAGGTTTTTTATTTCGTCTAGATTAATGCCAATTGAGATATTATTTTTAGCGGCTATTCTTGCAAGAATTTCATTTAAACCTGTGTCTATTTGTCTTGGTTTTGCCTTGGTCTTGTATTTTTCAGGAGAAAGGAGTATTTTTATGGCGCTTCTTTCTAAGGCTTTTCTTTTTAGTTCATCTTCGGGAATTTCTGCATAATCTATTTTGTTTTTTTTGTTAGATATTGAGTTGGAGATTGATTTTATTATCATGGGCCGATTATTGTTCCGTTGAACTTCTTTCCCGATAGAAGATTTGATAGGTTCTTTAATTTATTGCCCAAAAGGAAAGTTTCAATTTTGTTTTTTTTAATATATGAAGATGTTTTTTGATCTATTATGAAATGCTGGCCAGCCTTATACTTTACATGATAGGCTATTTTTTCAAAATCTTTCCAAGAAATATAGGGTATTTTTTTTGCATTTTTGTATTTTGAAGGATCTTTTGTATATAGGGCGTCAACATTACTTAGATTTATTAGGGAGGCGTTGAATTTCTTCGCGAGTTTTGCGGCAGTGTCGTCTGATGTTGTATGAGGAACGTATCTGAATGCGCAACAAAAGACGACTTTATTCTTTCTTAAAAGACTTTTAATTTCTTCTGGAGATTTTGGCAGTTTTTCATTTGCATCTTTTCTGAACCATTCCATCATAAATTCTGCGTTTAGACAGGTTGCTCTAATTCCGGCAAGTGACTGATCTTTTTCAGAGCGGCCATCTTCTCTAAGGGCAGAGATATATTTTCTAGCTATTACCCCTCCCCCACAGACGATTATAAATGAATTATTTTTGTAATGTTTACTCAGGGTATTTCTAAGTTCCTTTAGAAAATTTGGGTTCATTTTTTCTGGAGCAATGAGGCTACCGCCTAGACTAATAACTATAGGCTTTTTCATATTATGTTAATTGATTTTCATATATAAATGCGTTGTCGGTAATCTTATAAACTTGCTTTATATTTTATAGGAATGAGGGTTGTACAGGTTTTAGGAATTGGCTTTTTACTTTTTCTTTTAATCGTTTCTTTTACTAGTGCTACTAATGGAGAAATAAAACTTGACTCTCCACTTATTCAAGGCAATATTCTTAAGGGGGCCTTTACGTTTGAGCCTTCTTCTATAGGAAAAATTCCGCTTGACTCTAGAGTTAAAATAAATCTTAATGAAATTTCTCTTCAGTATCCTTTAAGGGACTTTTTATCTGAACTCTATCTTGCGAAGAATGTTCATGAGTCTGAGGAATTTGCTCCAGAGTTTAATGTCGTTCTTGTTATTGGGAAACCCTCTATTGTTTTTCCTGGAAATCCTGGAGGCTCTGGCTCTTCTGGCGGAAGCAGTTCTTCAAAGGGGGACGAATGTATTGGAGAGAAAAATTGTATTTCAGGAGGGGGCGATTCTCCTGGAGGGAATCAGGATTCATTTGCTCCTCTTTTTGATTTGATTACTGCCTTTGTAACACATAATTCATTTTTACCTCATGAGGAAGAGGAAATTAGAGAAGTTTCAATAACTTTCAGTAAAAATAACCCTGCTTCTTTTAATCTAGGAAATGATGAAACTTATAGGGTTAAAGAGGTTAGACTCTACGGAGAGCTTGTTTCTGAAGATTTGATTAGCGTTTCGTTAAATGGAGATGTTATTGAGTTTACAACAGAATATGCTGAAGATATTGAATTGATTGATGAAAAGGCAGAAAGTATTGAAATTTCTTTTTCAGAATTTGGGATAATTATTCCACCAAGAGGAGAAATGAGCGTTGAAGTCTCTTATAGGGCGCAGGTACTTGCTCGTTCTGATATCAATTTTTATGCTTTCAAATCTGTTTCTGGTGCTGATGATACGACTTTATTGACCAAATTTCCATTCATTCCTGGAGCTCCTCTTCCGGGAGAATTGATCGAGAAAGGCTGTGGGGCTTATGTTTGTGGCGAATGGGGTTCTTGTACGCCTGAATCTTTGAAGGAGCTTGTTAGTGTTGAGAGGACGTTATCTTTAATACAAACAAGACAATGTTTGCTGGATTGTGGGATATCCTTTACTCAAGATAAGCCTTGTGAAATTAAGAAGAAACTTGTGAGTGTTGTTAGAGATGATTCTGTTGATCTTAAAGAAAGCGATGAGGGGCAGGGGAGCGCAAAAGCTTCGGTATTTGATAAGTATACAGCTACCCAAGTTGCAAGAATAGAGGTTAGTTCAATTGGGGGAGATAGTGCTGATTTAAGAGTTATCCTTACTCAATCTCAAAAAGCAAAACTGGATTATTGTTATAATGGAGTTTTTGATGCGCCTCTTGAAGAAGAGGTAGATTGCGGAGGATATTGTGGATCTTGTAAAAAACAAAAGATTGAATTTAGGACTCTTGCTTTATGGGGAGTATTTATTTTAGGCATTCTTGCATTATTTGTTTCTTTTAATAGGACTTATGCAGAATAAAACGGCTACCTACAAATTCAGAGATTACTGCCGTTAACTCTAAATCTTGATATTTTGCACGAAGAATATTATTCATAATTGGAGTGTTTGCCATTCCTGAAAATTCTTTTATTATTTGTTGAATTTCTTCTTCATTTAGCATAACTTCTGTGTTTTTTACTTCGTTTTTTTGCTTTATTGTTAATGGCTTTTCTGGGCCAGCACATTCGATATCTGTAATATTAGGGTTTTCAATAAGGGAATCTATTTTTGGGAATATAACGCTGGATTTTTGTATTATTGGTTTTTCAGGAACTTTTTGAACTATTTGTGAAGGGCCATCAATTTCTACAAGTCTTATCTTTCTATTAGTGTTTGCTACTTCAAGCGAACTTGGGAAATTTTGAATTTCTCTTCTGTTCATTAGACTGGCTTCTGAGATTGGATTTTTTTTAGCTGAAAGAGAGATTAGCTTTTTTGTGAATTCTCTTATGAAATCTTGAGATAGGGCCATTAGATTCTTTGGAATGGTCTAGATTCCATTCCGGGTCTTGGAACTTGTTGAGGAGGCATTTGCTGAGGAGTATTTTGCCCATAGAGCCTTTCTCTCATTTTTTCTTCTACTAGCGTTAATCCCTTTGCGATAACTTTATTCTGTTCTAAAAGTCTATCTATTTTTTCAAGGAAATCTTTATCTTTTTCGTTTACTATTGGGGATTGCGTTGAGAATGAATGTGCTGCAGTTTCAAATAAGGCTAATAATTGTGAGAGATTTGTTGCAAGTTTGTCAAATCGCTCTAAAAGATGAATATGCACTTTTTGTAGTTCTGTTAGATTGTGTAAAAGTGTATCTTCAATTCTACTTGTACTTGTAGATGCTCTCTTTTTCGGCATATCACAATATGGAAAGGTTATTTATAAACATTCACTCGGGCAAAAGCTTATAACTCTAGTTTTTTTCAAATGTATAGGGTGCGTAGTATAATGGCTAGAATGTCTGCCTCCAGAATTTTTGGAGTTAGCAGAAGATGGGGGTTCGATTCCCTCCGCGCCCATTTTTATTACACAGATTACCTTTAGGATATTTCGAACCTTTTATATATTATTGGATTTTTAACCGATGATGGGAGCAGGCCATTTTAGAAATCAAGTAATTTCAATCAAGCAAAAATTCAAAGATAGAAAAAAGCTTCTTAGACCTATTATTAAATTTCATGGAGCGCCTGTTTTAGTTCATTCTATTTATAATCGCGACGTGTTCAATCAAATACTTCAAGATGGGAAATTAAAACTCCCTAACGATCATTTCTCATTTAAGAAGACCCCTCTTATGGAAAAAATCTTGAAAACGGATAACTGCTTATATTATAGTTTAGGTTTTGTTTATTTTACATCTTATAGATGGAAGTATAACTTATTATTTGATTTAGACTATCTAAAAAATTTAGTTTACTATCGAAAAGGCATGCACTTTAAGGCATATCGTTTGATTGTTGACTATTGGTATGAGAACGATAGACCTTATTTAGAAAAACTAGCTAATACAAGTCCTACTGCAAGAGCAGTAATAGATAGATACTATTATGAACCCTATAATGGAAAAGTTAGGAAAATATTAGAGTTTTGGAAAATCGAGAAGGAGTTATTTGATTATTTTTCTAAATATCTCAATAAAAATAAGTTGGTTGCTTTAATTAGAGAAACTGCGAAGCAGAATATCTTACAATATCCTTTTTCTAAAAGATATGCATTAAGATTTTATTTTGCCGACTGGTCCCCCGAAATAGTGGGAAAGAAAGAGAATAACTTACTTAAAAATCCTTATTTCTTAGGCTTTTTTATAGATGGGTCTCTGGATAGAAAAACTTTGACTAGACTCAAGCAGAAATATTCTGATAAAATTATCTTTGATGGCAAGAAGATAAGAAAAATTGGTGATTTGTAGATAATCTTATTTTAATTTTACAATCTTTTCAGTTCTTCAAGTTCATTGAAGGAGATTGATGAGCCATTGAATTTAGTTGCGTATAATAAAGCTTCAAGGGCTAAAGGATTATTTAATTTTATTAGGCCCTTTTTGAAAGCGATATAAGCTAGTTCTGTCGAGCGAACGATTTTGCATTGCTGGATTTGAAGATTTTGATTTGTTTGAATTATATCTTTATGAAGTTTTTGTGACATTAATCTTTGAAGATTTTCTGGCTTTTCGCACAGCATTCTTGCTGTTCTTTCATCCATTGCTATCAGGCTGTCAATATTTTTCTTTTTTAGTGCGTTTGCGACGGCAAAGCAAGACATTTCTGCTTCACTTACAAGATTTATCCAATAGTTTTGAGATTTCAGAAAATGATTTGCTCTATCTGTAAGATTGAATGTTTCTTTTTCAACATCTTTATCGTTTAACCCAATCGAGGAAGGAAATTCAAGAATCTTTTTTTCTATTAGTTGATTTATTCTTAATGCGCCAAGTTCAAATTGTCTTATCTTTAAAGGGCGATTTACTACTTCGCTTTTAATGAAGGAGGTTATTATAAATTTGCCGTCAAAATTTTGATGAAACTTTTCTAGCAAATCTAGGAGCCCGTTGATTGAGAAATTGATTAATGGCCCGGAGTCAAAAATTAGAGCTTTCATGAGAAGAAATCTTGAGCGAATTTAATTCTCTGTTTTATTGGAATTGTTTTTATATATTGATTTTCCATTGATTTGCCTTGGCCGATATATGAAGCCAATTCCCAAGGAGTTATGCCGAGTAAATGGGCAGTTCTGTTTAGAGATATTCCATGCTCGAATATTTTTCCGGCTTTGTTTATAGACGACTTTTTCATTACTTCTTCAACATCTTGTCTTTGATTTGGGGATAGCGTCGTTAGAAGTTCTTTTGCATGATCTATGTGCCTTGAGAACTCTTCCATATTGTTTTCTTGCAACTCGGAAGAGGCGTTATTAAGTTCATTACAAAATCTTTTTACAAAATTGTCCCACTTTTTTTCTGGGAACTTGCTTTTTCTTGTTATTAATTTGCTTAGACTATAAATCAAGACGGCTAGAGTGATAAATTCAGTATGTTGGGTTATTGAAGCAGAGTGAATAGTTTGATTTGATAGTTCGTTTAAGTTATATGAATTGCTTTCTCTAAGACTTGAGGAAGTATTTTTTAAGAGTTCTTTTAGATGTTCTATTTCCTCTTTGTCACTTGAAAATTCCATTTTAGTTATAATATTGTGAATTATATAAATTATAGCAAAGGAAAGATTTATAGGCTTCCTAGACTTGATGTGATATGGAAGTTATTTTAGATACTAATTTTATCATTTCTTGTATTAAAAAGAGGATAGATTTTATTTCTCAACTTGAGGAACAAGGATTCTCTATTCGAGTACCCTTAGAGGTTTTTCATGAGTTGAAAGATTTGAGAAATAATGTTTCTCATGCTGACAAGGGAGCGATTGATGTTGCTTTGGATATGTTTTCTAGTAAGAAAGTTAAGAAAATAAAGCTTGGACATAATAAAGTGGATGTAGGATTGATTGAAAAAGGCAAGAAAGGTATTCATATTGCTACATTAGATAGAGAGATAAAGAGGCTTATACCTAATGTGGTTGTCATTTTTGATGCCCAGAGTAGAGTTGGTGTGGCATAGAAGCCTTTAAAAACCTTATTTTAGTTTTCATTAAATGTTCTATATAGCAAATGTGGAAGACCACATACGTGTTGTGCCTAAGCATTTTGGTTTGGCGACAAAGGACGCCGTTGAAAAACAGCTTAACGAGAGTTATGTTATGAGTATAAAGAAAGACCTTGGAATTATACTTGGAGTTATTAGTGTTGATGAGGTTGGAGATGGAATTATAATCCCTGGAGATGGAGCTACTTTCTATAAGTCTAACTTTAAGCTTTTAGTTTGGAGACCTGAGCTTCATGAGCTTGTTTATGGGACTATAGAAGAGATTACTAATTTTGGTGCTTTCATTAATCTTGGTGCTTTGAAGGGAATGATTCATATTTCTCAAACAATGGAAGATTATGTTACTCTTAGTAAAAGCGGGACTCTTGCAGGACAGGCATCTAAGCGCGTTTTAAGCGCTGGGGACGAGTGCGTTGCTCGAGTTGTTGCAATTAGCTATAAGATGGGAGATCCTAAGATTGGATTGACTATGAGGCAACCTGGACTCGGAAAGCTTGAATGGGTTGAAGAGGGAAAGAAGAAGGTAGAAAGAGTTAAGAAGACAGGGGATAAGAAAAATAGTAATAAACCTAAGGGAGCAAAGAAATAAATGAATGGTACAAGAGAAGATGCAATTTCTAGAATTAATTTAGAGACTATTGCTTTTTTACGTGATCGAGCTGCAGAAGATGATTGTTTGAATATTGGCTCTAATAGTTCTTTAAGAAATGCTTTAATGTCGAATAGAATTGGCTATCAGGGTGCAAAGGCCGATTTTGTTGATTATGTTCATAAAAGCTATGGAATTCCAGTGGAAATTCTTCTTAAGGAAGAAGATAAATTGGATAGAGGAGAAGTTCTTATTAGAGAATTTTCGACATTTATTTATGATTCTAGTCATCCTGTGGGAGTTGTTGCTTAAAATGCCACAAAAAGCTTGCAGACAATGTCGTGCGATATATGAAGGTAGAGAGTGTCCTTCTTGTGGTTCAAAAGAATCGATAGAAAGTTTTAAGGGAAAGATTTCTGTGATTAATCCTGAAGCTTCTGAACTTGCTGGAAAGCTTAAACTAACTAAACCTGGGCTTTATGCCATGAGGACTAGATAATGGAAGGAGTAAAAAATTCTTTGTTAGGAAGAAGGGAAGTTATTTTTTCTGTTGAGAGCGCCTCAAATCCTGGTTTTGTAGAAGCTTTGAGAATTACTGCCGAGAAATTCAAGAGTAAAGAAGAGAATGTTGTTATTAAGTCCGTAAGAAGTAGCTATGGAAAAAGTAGTTTTGACATAGAAGCATTTATTTATGATTCTCCTGAAGGGAAGATTATGGTTGAGCCAAAAATTAAAGTTAAGAAGGTGACTAGTTAATGGGCGACGATAAGGAAAAGAAGCCTGTTGAAGAGAAGAAGAAAAAAGCTACTAAAGGTAAGAAGCCACATAAGAATAAGCCAACTAGCAAGAAATATACTAAGTATAAGATTCATGGTGATAAGCTGACTAGAGCGGCTAGTTGTCCGCGTTGTGGAGTAGGAGTATTTTTAGCTTCGCGCGAGGGTAGAGTGCATTGCGGGAAATGTTCTTATACTGAATTTGGAACGAGATAAATTATTTGATAAATCTTGGATTTACTATTCTTTTATCTAAGGATAAAATATCTACATTACTTTTTTCGTTAATTTCTATTAAAACTTCTTCCCTGCATTTCCTTGAGATTCCTTGGTAGATTCTTTCTACTGGCTCTTTCATCGTCCCTATTCCTGTTAGTTGAATAAATTCTGGGCTTGTTGTTTCGTATGAATAAGCTCTAAACAATAGGAGGTTTCTTGTTATTACTACCGTCTCTAGCCCGCGATTTTGGGACATTATTTCTCCGCCTAAATATACTGGTTTTGGCATTTTATTAGCTAGAATTTGAGTTTATAAAGATTTAGTTGCAAGTTAATCTTTAAAGATTGATAGAGAATACATTTTTGCTTCCCTCACTTGCTTTTCGCTTAATTTTAGCAATATTCCTGGTTTTGATTTTTTATTGCCCGGGTATAAAGCAAGGAAATTTGCTCCTTTTTCCCTTGCTTCTTTTGCTAAATCTGCATCGGACCTTCTTTTGTTTCCAAGGTAAACTTGAATGAAGCCTATTCGAGTTGCTTGTTGGATTTCAGATATATTAATTCTGCTTACACCATTTACTCCATAAATTAAACCTTCGGATCCTCCATATTCTCCTTGATAGACTTCTTCTAATTTTATCAGTTCAGATGTCTCCTGAGATGCTTCTTGAGATTGCTGAGTTTGATTTTCTGTAACTTGGCTTTTTTGAGCTACTTGAGGCTTGGAGACTATTAATTCTAGTTTTCCTAATTCTAATCTTTTGCTTTTTGGATTGAATAAGTGGACTAATTGTGATGAATCACCTTTTTTGTAAGGCACTGCAATCGTCGCGCCTTTTTTATCAAGTATTGCTATTAATTCTTCTCGTGTTGTTTCAGAGTTGTAAGGTGCGGATCCAACACCGCTAAGTTCGTAAGGTTTGAATGCTATTGAAATCTTGCCGTCTGTAATTCTTACTAGTTCTGATTCATAGTCTCCGCCATATAGTCTTTTTCCTGTGGCTCTTAGAACTCCCATATTTTTAACTCTGAATTGTGATTAATAAAGATTTAGTTGATTTTATTTCTCTTAAGAATAATGTTATTAACATCTGCTAATGGTAAAATTTATAAATAATGGTAATATCTATATTTTATGGAAAAGATAGTTTATTTCGATAAGCAAGGGAGATTGTATATTCCTGAAGAAATGAGAAGGCTTTTGAGGTTCAAAACTTTATTAGCTAAAGCTTCAGATAGCGGTCTTTTTATTGAGTCTATTGAGGATGATCCAATTAAAGCGCTTGGAAAACTCGGGGGAAAAAAGTTAAAAGACAAGACTATTAAAAAACTAAAAGAGGAAGCTAGAGGAGAGATAGAAAAAAATGCGCTTAAAAAAATACGCAGATTCTGATTTCTTTTTGGCTTTATTGAAGGATTCTGACTGGCTGAAATCTAATGCGAAGAAAATCTATGAGGAGAACAAGGGAGAAATTTATGTAACTCCCTTTACTATTGCTGAATTGATGATTGTTTGTATAAGGGAGGGAATTCCCTTGAGAGAGACTATTTTTCAGATATCAAGAATAGCGAGTTTGGATTTTGTTAAGTGGGATTTGTTCTTTAGGGCTATTGAATATATTGAACAAGGGGCGACAGTTTTTGATGCATTGCTTATGGCTTTTGCTGGCGAAAATAAAATAATTAGCTCCGATAATGTTTACGAGAACTTCGGGTTCAAGGTTATTGATATTAAAAAATAGAGTTTTATCACCTCTTAGATTCGGATAGCCTTTCTTGCCTATAATAAGGACTTTCTTAGAAAGGATTGAAGAATCTCTAACGTCTTAGCTTTTCAAACCCATGAAGAGGAGATTCCAGCCGCTATAAATAGATAGCCGAAACGTCCTCTCCTGGGAAAAAGAGGTGATATTATACGAACTTTAAGCTAGTATTTAAAGCTTTCGGTTTTGTTGTAACTATATGATGAATACAGCTTCTTGATTGGAGAGTTAGGAGATAATATAAAGGTTTTTCTCTAGTTTTGTAAATGACTGGTGAGAAAGTAGGGCAGGAGCAGATTCATGAGCTTCTTTTCAAGGAGACTTTGAGTTGGCAGGCAATTATTTATGATTTGATTAATAGTGAGCAACTTGACCCTTGGAATATTGATTTGTCCGTATTGTCACAGAAATATCTCGAGAAAGTTAAATTATTAGAGGAGGCGAATTTTTTTATTTCTTCTAAAGTTCTTCTTGCGGCTTCGCTTCTTTTAAGGTTGAAGTCTGAAATTTTACTTGAGCATGATATTCCTGGACTTGATGAGATATTGTATGGTAAGAAGGAAGCAAAAAAGCCAATTCAAGAGAATATAGAATTTGATGAGGATGTCCCATTGTTGATTCCTAGAACGCCTTTACCTCGTTTTAGGCGCGTTACACTTGACGAGTTGATGTCTTCGCTTGGAAAGGCTATAGCAACTGAAACTAGAAGGATAAAGAGAACACTTCTTGTGAAGCAACAGGAGTTTGAGACTGCTGCCGTGATGCCGAAAAGGACTATACAATTGCAAGAACATATAGGGCATATATTTTCAAAATTAAAATCTATTTTTAGTTCTCGCGAGGAGAAGTTAGCGTTTTCTTCTTTACTTGAGGAAGACTATAAAGATAAAGAAAAAAGAATTATGGCTTTCGTTTCCCTTTTACATTTGGATAATCAACAGAAGATATTGCTTGAGCAGGAAGGGCATTTTGAGGAGATTTGGATTTTGCTAAAAGAACATTATCTTAAACAGAACAAGGAAAAACTTGAGGGTATGATGAGAGAGGTTGAGTTAGCTAGTGGAGATAAGATTGATGATAGTGGTTTTGTTGGTGAGCCTTTGGAAGATGAGGATAAAGTTGAGAAAGTTAGAAAGGTAAAGAAAGAAGATATTGATGAGTTTAGTGGATTTGGGAAAAGGATTGAGTAGTTACTTTAAGCTATATTAAGATAATTTGCAACTTCTTTTCGCAGTATTGGATTTTTTATTTTTTTTACCATCTCTATCATAGCAGAGCCTTTTCCTTGTGTTATTATTTCTCTTGATATGTTTCGACCAACTGCAAGATAGTGCATTGGCGATATTTTAGTTTCTATTTCTTTTATATAATCGTCTAGTGCAGTCATATCTCCAAGATGTATTCCAAGATTTATTCCGTATGCAAGAAGATTAGGCTGTTTTCTTATTCTTTGCCCAATTGTAACTTTTTTATCAAGAGGGTATTTTTCTGAAAGACTAAATATTGCTCCAATAGCTCGATGCACTATCAATTCGAGACCATTTTTTCTTATCGTTTCATCTCTTTCGTAAATACCGATCAAGTTATCTACTGCTCTTTCAGTAACTTCAATTAATTCAGGCATCATGTAGGCTTCACAAAAGGCTAGCGTGTTTTCTGTTTTTTTCATTTTTATAGGGTATTCTTTGATAAAGATGAATTCTTCTTTAGTCATTTTAGATAGTTCATCGAGCGTAGTGTGTACTTTTGTTCGAACACTAGTCGAAATTGTCTCAAATAAATCTGGACTACTGTCTTGTGTAATTTTTAAGATATCTACGAGCTCATACGGGCCGGGAGATTGTGTTCGCCAGTCGCTTACGATTGGACCCGGGCATGGGTTTTCATCTAACATTCTTTCTATAGTTTCTTCTCTATTTTCTTTTGAGAAGTACTTTTCTATGTTTTCTAATTGACGTTTCCGAATTTGTATGGAGCGTTCCATATTTTTTAATGCCCGTATAGCATTAATAAAGGTATTGTTTTCTCAAGAATTTATTTTGCTAATTTTGTCATTATCTGCTTTTCTGTAAGATATTCTTCTTTACCAGTTTTCATATTTCTTAGCTTTAGCTTCTTCTTTTTTATTTCGTCGTGACCAATGAATATTGCATTTTCAATGCCGTAACTATCTGCGTATTCCAAGGCTTTGCCTATTTTTTCTTTTGTGACTATTGTTGAAATATTTTCTCTTCTTAACTTTTGCCCGATTCTTATTGATTCTCTTTCTTGGTCTATTGAAATAACTATAACTTTTGTTTGGTCTTGTTCTATATCTGCATATTCCATCAATCTTTCTATTCCGAATGATATGCCTACGGCGGGAATTTGTTTGCCTGTAAATTTTCCGACTACCTTGTCATATCTTCCTCCACCTCCGATAGAGTGCTTTCCTTGAGCTTTAAGTTCGAAGATATTTCCAGTATAGTAAGATAGGCCTCGAACCATAAAAGGGTTGAATTTGATCTCAAAGCCATAGCTTTTTCCTAATTGTTGAAGCTTGAAAAGTTCGTCTGCTCCTTCAAATAAGTTTTTTACGAAGAAGTTTAAGTCTTTTTCTAATAGTTTGAATAATGTTAATATTTGTCCGGAATCTGCATGTTTTTTCAGATTCGCTTTTACCATGTCTTCTCCGAGCTTATCTATTTTATCTAGCTCACGGAACACTGCATTTTTATTCTGTATCTGGACGCTTTCTAGTAGAGCGTTCATGAGCTTTCTATTATTTGCTATTATTGTGCTTTCTATGCTCAACTTGTCAAGTAAGTCTTTAGCCATTGCTAAACATTCTGCATCTGCTTCTATTGAGCTGTCTCCGATAATATCTGCATCTGCTTGTGTGAACTCTCTGTATTTTCCTGGTCCTGTTGGCTCGTCTCTAAAAACGGAGCCGATTTGATATCTTCTAAATGGGAGCTTTAAAGTTGGATGTTGCTTGAATATTCTTGCTAGTTGAAATGTGAATTCATATCTTAATCCGAGATTGCGTCCGCCTTTATCTTGTAATCTGAATCGGTCAGAGATGGCTTCGTCTTCATCACCAATAGATTCAGAGCGCATTAATTCATCAAATTCAACTGAAGGAGTTTTTATTGGGATGAATCCGTAATTTTCATAAGTCTGTTTTATAGTTTTTTTTATTTTTTCAAATTTTTGTGATTCAGGAGGCAAAAGCTCTGGAAAGCCTTTAACTGTTTCAGGTTCAAAGAATACCATGCTCTTAGTTGGATTGGTGGTATAAAAGGATTTTGGATATTTTTTGTTATTATGTTCCGGTTATATATGTGTCTCTTAAAGGACGTATTCTTTCTTGCTTCTTCTCGTTATGAATCTTTACTTTGTATTCATCTATTTTATTATTGACATAGTCAATTCCCTTTAGGATTAGGAATGAGGCTCCCATTCCGACTACAGGCCCTAATCCTGCACCAACAAGCGCTCCTGAATAAGGACGTTCTTCATATAGATTATAGCCTTCGATTGTTCCATAAACTAAACCTGCTAGGGAACTTGAAAGGATTATGAGATTTCCGGTTATTGAATTTTCGGAAAATTTTATATGGGGTTTGTCTACAAGCGCGTTTACAAAGCTATCTATTTTTTCTTCAAGGGCTGAAACAGGGTTCGGGTGTTTCCAATTATAGCGACATTTTCCTTCGTCTATCCCTTTTTTTATTCTATCTTGAATGCGTTTTTTCTCTTGTTGATATCGTATTCTTTTTGAGAAAGGACTTGTTTTCATTATTGATGTTAAGAAGTAGGGTTTTTAATGAATTGTATTTGAGATTTAGAAAAGAGCGGAAGGTGGGAGTCGAACCCACTCTAAAAGCGCCACAAGCTTTTGTGCTACCGTTACACAACAACCGCCATAAAGAATTGAATGTGGGATGACTTAAAAAGCTGTCGTCCTATGTATTTTTATGGTCTTTGAAATGCGATTTAGATTTTATGCTTTTTGGCTTTGTGCTATTTGTATAGCTATGTTTTTAATGCAAATTTTTATTTCAGGGTTTACGGAGAATTTTTTACTTGATTCTTCTGCTAAAGTGGAGTTATGGAGGTTTTTGACTTCTATATTTTTACATGGTGACTTGACACACTTACTTTATAATTTGCTTGCTTTGGGCTTATTTGGAAGTATCCTTGAGAAACTTATTGGAAATAAGAATTTTTTATTAGTTTTCTTTTTATCAGGGATTATTGCAGGAGTCGCCTCATTCTTTTTTTATGATTCTTCTCTTGGAGCTTCGGGAGCGATATTTGGAGTTATTGGGGCTTTGATTATTGTACGGCCAACTCTCCCTGTTTTTGTTTTTGGATTACCTATGCCTATTTTTATTGCAGGGATTCTTTGGGCGGGCGGAGATATTATTGGAGTTTTTGTACCTTCAAATGTTGCTAATTTGGCTCATCTTGCAGGTTTAGCTTTTGGACTTATTTTAGGCTTTTTTTATAGAAAGCCTAGTGAAAGGAAAAATAAACTGATTATGGATGAGGGATTAATTAATTCTTGGGAAGATAGATATATGGGGATATTGTAAAATTATCGCGATATCCTCTATCTTATTAATAGAATAGGAATACCATGAAATAGTCCAAAGATTTTGTTTTAATAATTGTAATAATAAATATCAACGATAATTAATTTTATATCCGAAGTTAAAATGCAGTTATTAACAAGCCTTTTCATTTCCCAAGTATCTTTTTACAATAAATCTCATGATAACATTGCAACATCATATATGGGATAGTTATTTATCTATTTCTTTTTCAATTTCATCTAGTGCAAGATTTATTGCCTTATTGTATTCTTGTTGATGTTCTCTTCCTATCTTTGATTTAGTAGGAGATATACATCCTGTTCTTGGGTTAACTGGAAATGAAATGTAAAGGTCTAATTTTCCATCGAATTTGTTTTTAATTCCATCGCATAGACAGGCGATAGGTGTTCGGGACATATCATTTTTTAGTATGACAAGTTTCATCTGTTTTTCTCCTTCTTCCTCTTTTACCTCAAATTCATATATTTTATCGTCTTTGTAGAAAGTTCTTAGTCCCATATCTTCTTTTAAAATATATGAATGTAAAAGTCTAGACCTGAAAGGAACATCTTTTCCTAGACTTACCATTCCAGAACCTATTGCGCTGTTTGCAAAAATTATGGCTGAAAGTCCAAATAGTGCTTTTCGCATATTTATTTTATATCTTAAGATTATTTAAATTAAATTGTGGTGAAGTTTTATTGAGGGGATTCTTAGTACCGTTCTGGGCTTTCTGTTTTTTTATTTCTTTCTTGCAAACTATTTCAGCTCACTCTTGTTCGATCCTTCTCATGGGCTCGAAGACTCACTGCGGTTCGCTGAAATGCCCATACCGTGCTTAAGACTAGTGTGGTAGAATGATGAGATATGGCTATATTAAAGAAACACTGTTAAGAGCTTCTTTTATTTTTGAAAGATCATCCTTAAAGACTTTCCATACTCTATTAATACTTACTTCAAAATAACCATGTACGGTTAAATCTCTGAATTGGGACATATCGAACCAGGGAACGTGCTTGTTCTTTTCTTTTAGGGCTCGGGGGATATTCCTGCTTGCTTCACCCATTATCTCTAGCCTCCGTATTACGGCGTCTTGGAGCAATTTGTTTCTCTTAAAATCTTCTTCAGAGACGCCACGCAGATAAATTTCTATTTGGCGTATGCTTTCTTTAATGTCGCTTAGGTATAGCTTGTAATCTCTTTTCATCTAATTATTGCTATCTCCTCATTGAGGATTCTATTTCTTAATTCCTTTCTTATTAGAGAATATTCAACAAGGTCAATCTTTTTATTAATTTCGTCTTCTAAAATATTTTTGAGTCTTATAAAACCTAAAAGAGAGACTTTATTATCTAGCTCAATTAATATATCGACATCGCTTTTCTTGGTTTGATCTCCACGGGCATAGCTACCAAAGATGCCCGCTTTGGTTACGTTGTGCTTTTTTAGCAGCGGAATTAGTTTTTCTGTGATTTCTTTTAGTTCGTTTCTTTTTGTCATATTTTCTCTAGACTTCTTATGTTTTTAATCGTTGTGGATGATTGCTAGGAAGTAAAATCCCGTGAAAATGCCAAAATGGTTCATGCCCCTGCCGTGCCTAAGGCTCGGATGGCAGAATGATGGGATATGGCTTATGACTTGGCGCTCTTCCATAGCAGTTCGAAATGTTTCCTATACCCTGCAGCTGCTTCTTTGTCTTTGATAAGAATGCCGTAAGGGTTTTCAGTGAAGATGGCTATTCCAACATATTCTCCGATAATAACTGTTTCTGTAAGTTGCTCATATTCCTGTGGCAAAAAACGAATTAAAGTATAAGGGAGTTTGTTAAGAGATTCACCATAAGATTTTATAGTAATGTCGAATACTTGACGCGAGCGTATTTTAAGAGCGATACGCTTTACATGGAGGTTTCTCCACCATACCTCTCCCATTACTTCATAAGTAACCCTTTTTCCCCCGCCAAAGGTAAGGTATTCCTTCCCATTGGAATTAAGCAACTGCATATACATCTGAGTAATTCCTTTTTTACCTTGAAAAGTAACGGCCTCGCCTTTCTCTTTCGATTCTAGTTTTCTTTTTTCGAGCTCAGGAATAAATTCTTCAAATTTGCGTTTTTTATCTTCTAAATATCCAAGAAAATTACGGGGATCTGAAATTTGATATGTTTTTCCCCTACCTTGAATACTAAAAGTGACAAGCCCTTTATTCATCAAGGCGTGAAGAGCTCGATGCACAACTGAATTTTGTAAGCCCGTTTTCTGAATAACGGGTCCAGCAACACTTGATCCAAGTTGTGAGAGAATAATATATACCTTTATTTCACCATTTGTTAATCCTAAGTCTTCTAAGATGGAAGTGTCCATACATATACAGAAGGTAACTTTATTTAAATCTTCCCATGATAGTCTCTTTTGGGAGCGTAGAAATTTATAAGCTCGATAATGGATCATTTTTACATGTGTGGTATAATGGCTATCTTTGGTAAAAGCGAAGACCTTGAGAAAGACCTCAAACGAGGTTTAGAAAAGGTAAAACATCGCGGTAGTGATAGCTACGAATTTAAGGTTTTCGACAGTTGTGCCCTAGGTGCAAATAGGCTTGCTATTGTTGATCAGTTAAATGGAAGACAACCTCTTGCGAATGAAGAAGGAACCGTGTATGCGATACAAAATGGAGAAATCTTTAATCATAAGGAACTAAAAACCAATCTCGTTAACAAAGGGCACATTTTTAAGACTGATTGTGACACTGAAACCCTCGTTCATCTCTGGGAAGAACATGGACCAGAGATGATCAAAAAGATAGACTCTGAAATGTTTGCTTTTTGTATTTACGACGCATTGAGTAACAATTTCTTTATTGCACGTGATCCTCTGGGGGTAAAACCGCTCTATTATGCGAACGACAGAAAGGGCAGGCTTTTTATTGCTTCTGAAATAAAGCAGCTAGCACAATTCTCCGAGATTAGTGAGATTCATGAATTTCCCCCAGGACACTATTATTACAAAGGTGTTTTTAAGAGATACTTCACCTTTCCTACAGAGTTTATTCAAGCCTCCAAGAAGGAAATTAAAACGCAACTAAGGGTTTTAATTGAAGAGGCTGTACGGAAGAGAGTGCAGACAGATTTACCAATAGGGGTTTTTCTGAGCGGAGGAGTTGACAGCAGTTTAATTATGGCTCTAGCAACCCGCTACCACAAAGACGTTACAGCAATTATTTTGGGAACTGAAGATTCTCCCGATTTAATAGCAGCAGTTAAACTTTGTAGAGAGAAAGGATGGCATTATTGTACGATTAATCCTACTATAAACTATGAAGAACAAACAGCCGAAATTATCTATTTTCTCGAATCTTATGAGCCAACCGTTGTCAGGCACGCCTATGCTACTGACTTGGTCTCCAAAAAAGCAGCTGCTTTGGGATTAAAAATTGTGCTTGTGGGAGAAGGGGCTGACGAGCTATTTGCAGGGTATAACGAATTTGCAGGACTATCTCGAGAGAAAATCCACTTAGGATGCGTTAGACTACTGGAATCTTTGTCGAAGGGACACCTCATGCGCCTTGATAAAATGGCTATGAAACACGCTATTGAAACAAGAAGTCCTTTTTTCGATAATTCGATAGTAAACTATGCTCTTAGCATACCTGGTTTTATGAAAGTATACCGAGAAAAAAAGCAAGTTATTGTTAAGAAAATTCTTCGTGAGATTGCTGAAGAATATGTACCGAGAGATATTGCCTTTAGATATAAGGCTCCATTCGCAAACGGAGCAGGGATGGATGTGGGAACCAATTTTCTTAGTAAAGATGGCATAATGGGTAAAATAGCAGAAAAGTACGTCAGCGACTCTACATTAAGCCAGCTTCAAGCAAAATTTCCGCATTATCATTTTAAAACAAAAGAAGAAGCTTATTATTTTAGCTTTTATAGACAACAAAAGTATACTAAGTTCAAGGATGGTCAAAAACGTCTTTTGGTCAAGGATAATTTAGTTTCTCTTAATCATGAGAAGAAAACGGCTGAGATGGTTTTCGAAGCAATTATCACAAGCCCTATGCTCGATCGGCGCGAAACTTCTAAATTTAATGGTTTTTCTTTATTAAAGACAAAGATCGGGGAAATTATTTCCAACGGCCTCCCTATTAGAATAGTAGGCTATTGGGGTGTTGAAAAGAAAAAGTATGATCGATCTGATAGTGATGCTTTGGACATACTTGAGTTTTTGCAGGAGAATATCAGAAAAAACTATCCGCTTGTTAATCTTAATCTGATACTCACAGATGTTCATGGAAGTCTTAATCAGTTAAACCAGACCTCTATTAAAAAATATTATTCAGAAATAGAGCTAAACGCCATAGGGCGTAATTTACAAGTTCAATATCTAAGTAATCTTTGGAAAAAATATGGGTACAATTCAGAAAATGTTGGTAAGGGATCTAGGAGTCTTGCTCATTCTAAAATAGAATCCTTTCTGCTGATGGCTTCACAAAAACATTATCGAGGCAAGAATAAAAAACAGGGCGCAGGGTTTTACAAGACGACTTCTTTTTATGATAAAAAGATTATTAAAAAAGAATACGCAGATAGCATTTTCTTTACCTATAATAGTTCACAGTGGAAGTCTCTTCTTCCGAATCTTCTTATTCTCTCTTTTTATGGAAAAAAGAAGGGTTTCCATACCAAACCATGGCATATTTGTAGCTAAGTGAGAGCTAGATGCCCCTGCCGGGATTCGAACCCGGGTTTACGCCGCGAAAGGGCATCGTCCTTGACCACTAGACTACAAGGGCATATCTCAAGAAGTTTTAGATGGCTTTTAAAGGTTACTGGAAGGAATGTAAAAATCACAAGACATAAATACACTCAGTTTTTTCAGTATCATGCTTAAAGAATCCATATTTAAGGAATTGATAAAGAAGGGATATTCAAAAGAAGGAAGTTCGAGAGTTTGGGATATTTCAAATCAGAGTTTACTTTTTTCTTCTCCTGAATTATCTCGCGCATTTTTGGAAGTTCGTAATGTTCCAATTTACAAGAAGAATATTGTGGATAGGGAGATTGAACTGATAAAAGAAAGTAAGGGTATTTTGAATGGGATGATAGGTAGTGGAAGCTTTAATTTGATTGATATGAGATGTGCAGAAGGAGAGAGGGCTTTAGCATTTCTTAAGATTTTATCTAATGCTAAATTTAGATATTGTCCTGTGAGTGCTGATGAATCTCTAGCTACTCTTGCTGTAAATGGGGTTAAAAAATCTAAACTTAAGAATGTTATCTCTTATTCTCCGCAGAAGGCAGGCTTTGAAGATTTTGGAAATGTTTGTGTGATGTTAAGAAATGCCGAATTTCAAAGAAATGTTATTCTACTAATGGGGAGCACTTTAGCTACTTTCGAAATAAATGATTTTCTTTTTAACTTGAGTAATGCGATGTTCAAAGGAGATATTTTGATAATTGGGAATGGTATTAGAACAGGCAAGAGACTTGTGAATTTGGATGTTTACAATAATAAGTTTTTTGATAAGTGGTTTGTACACTTGATGAAATCTCTTGGTTTTAACGAGCGCGAGATTTCTTATGGTGCTAGATTTGGAAATTCGAGGATAGAGTGCCTGTATACTTTATTGCAAGATAGAGAGATTGAGCATAATGGTAAGAAGATTAATTTTAAGAAAGGCGACCGAGTTGTTACAGTTGGAATTTACAAGTATTTTGCTAGAGAGTTAGAGAAGTTTTGTAAGATGTATTTTCCAGAAGGGCAGATTTTGAAAGATGAAGATAATGAGTATGCTTTGCTTGTTTGTAAAAAATAATTAATATGAAATTACCAACTTACCTTTATCATGGTAGCGGTCGTAGAATTCTTGGAGCATTAGTTCCGAAAAAGGCTAATGATTTGGACAAAGTTAAAGAGAATTCTCTAAATGGAGTTTACGCTTCTTCTGTAAAAGAACAAGCATTATCTATGGCCTTGCATTCTTGTAAGGGAGTTAGAGAAGGCAGTTTGGGAATGCATAAAGTTAATGATGAATTGAAGATACGGGATTCAGTTATTTATCGAGGGTGGCCTAAACAGAAATATATTTATCTTTACACTATTTTATCAAATAGTTTTGTTAATAGACCGAGGGGTAGTTCTCAATGGATATCTTTTCGAGCTGTTAGGCCCTTTAAAATTGAAAAGCTTCTTGTTAAGGATTATATTCATTTAGTTAGAAAAGCAACCAATAAAGAAAAAGCTATTTTTTTCAAAGAGCAATCTGAAGTTTAATTTATCTTAAAGATTAATTTTTTCTGCGAAGTGACTTACAACTGGAACGTATCTCTTTTCTCCTGAAAGTGCGTTTGTCCAAGACCAAACCCAGGCTACTAAAAAGACTATCCATAATGGGATTGTTAAAAAGTAGCCGAGGAACGCTATGCTAGTTATGAAACCAACTATTAATTGAAATATGAAGAGAACTAGGCCTTGCTTTGCATAATACATCACGTAGCTATCGTCACGTCTTGCGATAATGGCGATTACAAAGCCAACTATTGTTATGAATGTAGCAAGGAATGCAAATATCTTCGAATCTTTATCGTGATTTTTCATTTTTTTATATGGTATGGGGAATTTTTAAAGATGTGGGTTGTAGATTCTTAGTAGTTATATGCAAACTAGATCTAAATCTTTAACTTTCGCATTATTTTCTTTCCATTCAAGGTATGCAGGATAGTGTGGGGAATATTTTAACCATGGAAATTTATATTTTTAGCGACATAGACAATTTTTAGGAACGACCATTTCTCCATAATAATCTGGAGAGAATTGGTCCTCGTAAGCTAGAAGAGTTGCGCTTATTACTCTTGCTTTAGGTTGAACTTCTTCAATAAGTTTCTTTGCAAGTTTAATGCTTTTTCCAGTTCAACAATCGTCATCAACAAGTAAAATTTTTTCTTCTTCAATTTCAGGTATTTTTCCAATAAGATAAGGGTCTCTTTTTAGATATCCACTAATTTTTCCTGCAATTGCTATTTCGCTTAAATCTACCCCTAATAAAAGAGGCCTCTTTCTCCCTATATGTATCTTAACTTCTTTGATTCCTAAGTAATTTGCTATAATATTTGAAGTATATCTGCCACCATTAGCTATTCCGATTACTAAATCTGGTTTTTCTTTTGCTAGTTGTTCTGCTAAAGCATTACTTCTTTCACTTATATCTTCTAATGACAAGAAATTTATGAATGGTATTTTTTTAAAAATTTCTCTTTGCATAGAATGAACTAATTCTTCTAACATTTGTATCTTGCATTGTTTTTATTTAAAAAGATGTGCTTTTAGGATCCAGAGAGATACTGGAGTGTCCTCTGTGGCTTTATTCTCTTCAACTATATCAAATAGGTGTTGTTCATAAAGGGCTTTTTCTGCACGTTTAATTTCTTTCATTTTTTGATCATATTCTCTTTGTGAAAAATCGGGATCTCTCTTGATAAATTTTGCACTTCCCCATACTTTTACTTTATCTGAAGGTTCGAGAATTGCGACAATTCCGCCTTTTTTCAGCACTCGCTTAGTTTCTTTTAACGCAATATCAAAGTCGTTAACAAAGTGCCAGGAAAAAGTGTAGAAAATAATATCAAATTTTTCTTCAAAAGGTATTTGTTCTGCTCTTCCTAATTCATACTTAATTGCAGAATTAGCGTTTTTTCTTGCTTGAGCGATAAGCCTTTTTTCAGGATCAATTCCACAATATCCTTTTACTACTGTTGGTGTAAGAATGGGGCCAAGTCTCCCGTTTCCACAACCAATTTCTAGTAGCCTTGCTTTTTTCACATCGACGTATTTTCCAAATTCAGCTTTCCAAAATTCTTGTACTTGTTTATTTTCCATTTTCTTATTTGCTATATTTCAGCTCACTCTTGTTCGTTCTACTTGAAGGCTCGGAGATTCGCTACGGCTCATTGAGATGAGCCCGCCAGGATTTGAACCTGGGACCTCCGCCTCTCTTAGATTTCTCTATGAGAGTTTCGCCCTAACGGACAATTATCCTATAAGAGCGGCGCACTAACCGGGCTGTGCTACGGGCTCGCTACACTAGAGGTTTAAATGCTCTTTTTAATGTTTCGCATTTGACATTTTATAGACAATTGATAGAGGACTAATATCACGTAGGTGACGACTATAATAAAAAAATAATCCTCGAGAGGCATGTTTCCGATAGTTATTTTTATTAAATAATCTGAATTGTAAGTCCAATGTGTTCGTGCGATTGCAAAAGTGTCCCATATTATTCCGAAAGCTAAAATTATTAACCAGAATACTATGAATTGTTTTTTGCTGTGAAATAGTTTTAATTTGTAATTCTTGTGGACTAAAAAGGTTGCAAGGAAAAAAAAGACTAGTAACAGAAAGTATTCCATATAATTTGTTATTTTTTTGCTTTATAATATTATTTATATAATGTATCTTTCTTTGGCTGTGATGATTATTGGGGTGGTTGGACCTTTATGTGCTGGGAAGGATAGTTTTGCTTTTCTTTTGCAAAATAAGGGTTTTGCATTGTTTTCTTTTGGAGATGTTATTCGTAAAGAGATGCATGAAAAAGGACTTGTACTTGAACGAACTGAGATTCAAAAATATGGAAACTTCATTCGTTCTAGTGAAGGAGCAGGGGCTATTGCTCGTAGGATTTTGCAGTTAATTGGGATAGAGAAAGGGAATTATATTGTTCAGGGATTTAGGAATCCGGCTGAAGTTGAAGCATTTATGGCGCAAAAAGATTTCATTCTTGTTGCCTTAAGTGCTTCACAAGAAGCAAGATTTGAAAGAATGAAACAAAGAAAGCGAGAGAAAGATCCAACTACTTTTGAGGCCTTTAAGAAAATTGATGATATGGAACTTTTAGGTGTTGGGCAGAATGAGGATGGATTTAATATCGGAGAGTGTATGAAAATGGCGAATTTTAAAATTAATAACGATGGAAGTATTTTGGATTTAGAAGAAAAGATAAATATTTTAGTTCAAGAGATTAAAGGAGATTAGTTTTATATATCTTAATAATTGGTTGGATGTATGTTAATCGGTCTTGTAGGACGTCCAAATACGGGGAAATCAACTTTCTTTAAAGCGGCGACTTTGATGGATGTACTCATTGCAAATTACCCGTTTGCGACGATTAAAGCAAATCACGCGATGGCTTATGTTAAAATTCGCGATTTGGCTCTAGAGTTTGGTAAGGTTTCAAATCCTAGAGAGGGTTATGTTAAGAAAGGTTCTCGATTTATTCCGTTTGAATTGATGGATGTTGCTGGACTTGTTGAGGGAGCTTCAGAAGGCAAGGGTTTGGGGAATGCTTTCTTGAATGATTTGAGTGCTGCAGACGCGTTTATTCATGTTGTTGATATGTCTGGGGAAACAAATGAAGAGGGTAAGCCTAGTGAGGGATATTATCCTGGAAAAGATATTGCGATTATAGAACGAGAGTTAGATTTGTGGTATCTGGGCATTTTAAAGAAAATTTGGGTGATCTTTGCCCGAAAGGCTGAAATGGAACATGCTGAACTTGCGAAAGCTTTGGCGAAGCAATTTTCTGGGCTAAAAGTAACTGAAGGAGATGTTGAGTATGTTCTTAGGGGAATGAAGATTCAAACTGAAAAGCCTTCTCTTTGGAGCGAGAAAGAGTTGTTTGATTTTTCTCGTGCGCTACGACGTCACACAAAGAAGATGATTATTGCTGCAAATAAAATTGATAGGCCTAGGGGAAAGGAAAATTTTGAACGGATAAAGAGAGAATTTGATTATCCGATTGTTCCTTGTTTTGCAGATGGAGAGCTTGCTTTAAGAGAGGCGGATAAACATGGATTGATTAGTTATGTTCCTGGAGAAAATAATTTTGAGATGATTAAAGTTAGTGATAAGCAAAGAGAGGCTCTTGAAACAATCCAGGGCGTTTTAAAGGAATATGGATCAACTGGAGTGCAGGAAGTTTTGAATAAAATTGTTTTTGATTTACTTGGATATGTTGCTATTTATCCTGCAGGGGCAAAACTTTCGGATAGTAAGGGTAATGTTTTGCCGGATTGTTTTTTAATGCCTCCACACTCTACAGCTTTAGATTTTGCTTATCGTTTACATAGTGATATAGGGAGAGATTTTGTTAAAGCTATCGATATTAGAACAAAGAAGGCTGTTGGAAAAGATTACATTTTGAAGAGCGGGGACGGATTGGAGATATTGACTAGTTAATTTTTCTTCTCTTTAGCCCTTTGATTTTGTCAAAATCAGGGTCGTCTGAAACTATTTCGGAACAATTGTTAATCATTGCAGTTGCAGCGTGGATAGCATCTCTAGGGGCTATTCCGTATTCTTCAGTTATTGTTTGAGCTTTTTGTATAACTTGCAGGTCTGTTTTGAAAAAAGTAAGGTTTGGGGAGTTGATAAGAATTGCTCCGGAGGCAATTGCATTTTCTTTACCAATCACTTTTTTTAGAGCATATTGGAATTCATCCCAGGTTAAACAAGAAGTTCCTGCCTTTTCTTCTCCCTTGAATACTTTGTCTAATATTGCTCCGCAGGTAGCAGATTTTACATCAGTACCACTGATTGGATAAATAAATATATTAGTGTCAAGGTAAATCATAACTTTCTTCCTCTATTTTTTTTAGTTCCTTAAGTGTTAAACTTTTTCCTTTTTTTTGATATCTTAGAAACTGCTTTAGCCAGTTTTCTTCTTTCTTTGATTTTATTTTGACTTCATTACCTTTAACTTCAAAAACTACCTTACTTTTATTTTTAAGTCCGAGAAGAATACGGATGTCTATTGGGATGACTACTTGTCCTTTTTCTCCGACATCTCTTATGATTTCCATACTTCTCTAAGTAGGAGCTTGTATTTAAACTTTTTCATACTTAGAGGTAGGAATTTTAATGTTTTCTTTTTTGTTTATTTATTTTATTTTTATATTCAATAACACAGATTGAAATCATCATGGAGGTTATTGTCATTGCTCCGATGTAAATTTGGAGGATTATCAGAGAGCCATTTATTGCGGGAACATCGAATATGCTTAATTTCATTATTGTTCCGTATATTGCGATTATAGAGGTGATAAAGGTGGCAATTGCTGTGAATCTCAAACATGAACGAAAGGCTATCCATAAAATTGGTAGAAAACATAAGAAAGCTAAATGAAAGGTTCTATTTATTTCAATAGGCCAGCCTGTGAAAATTATTAGAGATAGAGATATTAAAATTACGAAGGATATTGTAAGTTCTAAATATCTTTTTTTCTTTATATGTACGGGGACTTTATGATATAGGGCCAATATTAATGTGAATAATATTATTATTCCCATTACATCTCCAATCCACCAAGTCAAACCGACTGAGAATGCTTGATTTTTATCTAGATAATTTCCATAGATTAAACTGGATATTCCGATTAAGGCACTTATAATTGGAGCTACTATTGCAATAAAGAAAAATTTCCAGGCAGTTTTAGTTTTTATAAAGACCTCTTTTCCACCTGCAAATCTGTTTATTAAATATCCTGCGATTCCAGCTTCAAGAGTATTTCCTATAGCAATTCCTATTGAGACTGGAATTGAAGGAGTAGTTGTGAAATTAACTAAAAATGCGCCGATAAATATTGAAGGGAGAAACCTATATCCAAACAAGACCATTACAACGACTGCGATTCCAGAGGAGAACCATACAGGAGATGCGCTTTCGTTTAGATAGGCAAGGGATAGTCCTAATTTACCTGCGAAAAAATAAATTACTGCTATGGCTATTGAGCTTATTAGATAAATTAAAATATTGCTTGTTCTTTTGTTCATCTTGTGCCTCTTTTGTTTTGTCTATATGAATATTTAGACATTTCGTCGGAATTTTTTTTATGGTCGATCATTATCATTAAAGTTATTAAAGTTATTATAATTCCTGCAATTATTAAAATTGCGATTATCCAGTTTTCTCCGAGTTTTATTTGATAGCCTTTTGAAATAAGTATTCTCTGACTAGTGAAGCCTAGTTGTTCGTTCGTTTCTGTGTCTGTGACGTCAACTTCAATTTCAAAGGATTTTGAATCTAAATTTTCTGGAACTCTAAAATTGCTAACTAGGGATGCTCTGGTTTGTAAAGCGATGGTCTCCGAGGATACCTTGTACCGAACTCCATTTTCGTCTTTTATTGATAAGCTGATAAGAACGTCTCTTATTTCCCTTTCTTTTAATTGAATAAGTGTTATGCCGAGCAAGATATCTTTTCCGTTTTCTGTGTTTGCATATTCAGGTTGAAGTTGAATATAAATTAGTACAGAATCCTTTAAGGCAAATCCGGATATGGCTGGATTTTGCTGAAAAAAGTATATCGAAAACATTAATAGGAGAATAATTAACGAGCTTACACCGATGAACCTCTTCATTTTATCTTTTTAATTTATGTTTGAGTATTATTTAAATTGTTCTTTATTTTTCATAATCCTTAAAAAGCACCCGTTATTTTAGCTAGAAGGGAGAAGAGATGAAATATATTGAGGCGAGCGACTTACAGCAGAGAATGGAGGAGATTGTGAAGCTTTTGGATATGGGGCATGTTGATATTTCTAGAGTTAAATGTTTTAGAAGTCATGGTTCTAGCACAAAAAGGACTATTGCTCGTTGTCATACTATTGGTAAGTTAATGCAGAAAGCTATTGGAGTTAATGCACATTATGCAATTGAATTTTTAGAGAGATTTGAGAAAATGACTAGGGCTGAACAGGATAAGGTGATAATTCATGAGTTAATGCATATTCCGAAAACTTTTGGAGGAGGATTTAGACAGCATGATTTTGTTTGTGAGCAAAACGTAGAGCTGATGCATAAACAATTTTTGTCATTAAAGGAAGGGAGTTCAGGACTGAGGCGTTTTTTTACTTAAAATTGTGTAAGAGAAATTTTTTAGAAATGCTTATAAAGCTTTGAATGTTTGGAGTTTTGAATCCTTTGTGGTTCTCTTACAAAAAGTGGTGCACAAAAAGTATACTAGCAGGGACGGAAAGAAGTATGGGCCGTATTTTTATTCTACTCAACGCAAGGGCGGAAAAATAATTACTAGTTATCTTGGTAAGGATGTTGTTGTTATGAAAAGGCCAGAGTGGAGATTTATGCTTGTTGTTGCGGGAATGGTTTTTGCTTTTCTTGTTTTGCTACTCTATCTTTCTTACGGCGATCTTTTGACAGGAAGGGTTTCTCTTGATATTGATAGTAGTTATGTTCCTGGAGAAGTCGTTGGAGGTTATTTACATTTAAATTTGAAACATGGTGAGCTTATTCCTGCAGATTCATTAGTCATTGCTAATCTTGGCGAGGCTTCAGGAGTTTATACTCTTGGACAAATTCTTGGATCTTCTAGTAGCTCTGGCGTTTTTTATTTAGAGGATCAGAACTTGCTTGGAGATGGATTGGGGTACGGGGTTCCTGGAACAGCAAGAGCATATCCTAATGTTAGCTTTATTTTAGAAGTTAGTTCTGAAGAATTTAAAGAGGTAGTTACTCCGGAAGTTGAAGTTGAAGATGAGAATGAAACTATTGGAGATGGAAATGAAACTTCTGAAGATGATGTTGAAGATGTTGCAGGAAATGAAACTCTTGAAGATTCAGAAGATAGTAGCGATTCAGCAGACTCTGGAGATTCTAGTGAAGACTCAGCAGAAGAAAGCTCTTCTGATAGTGAAGATAATGATTCTGTTAGCGAAGACAGCGAAGAGGATTCAGCTGACGAACCTTCATCTGGAGAATCTGGCGATGACGAGAGTTCTGATGGCTCTGGTGAAGAAAGTTCTTCTGACTCTGGAGATTCTAGTGATGATGAGAGTTCTGAGGATAGTGGCGATTCAGATTCTTCGGAAGGCTCTTCAGAAAGCTCAGGTGATTCAAGTTCAGATTCAGGTAGCGGAATAACTGGAGAGGCAATTTCAGAAGAGAGTTTTACTGTTGATGGTCTAGTTAGTAGAGATTCTGATTTTAGTTATGCTCTTGAATCCGGGCAGAGTGCAAGAATTGTGTCCGGAAGCGTTATGGTAAATGGAGAGAGCGTTCCTGATGCTGCTTTGGAGCTCGATATTTCATCAAATCTTGTTGTTATTTCTACAACTTATTCTATAGAAGTTGAGGGTTTTGGGGCGGAGTTTTTGGGAGATGAAATTGAGACATTCGATATTCCTCTTTCTGGCTTTGGACTTGTCGCGCTAACTGACTCGAATCTTGGAGTAAATATTGAGTATAATGGAGAAAGTCTTGTTTCAGCAGAGAGAGACATTTCAACTGTTGCGCCTCCCGAAACAAATATCACTTTAGAGAATGTTACTATTGAGATAGTTAATGAAAGCGTGGGTGCTAATATAAGCTTAGTTCAGCAGGGTGCGAGACTTGGAGTCCCAGTTAAATGGACTAAAACTGTCTCTTTGGATAATCCTTCGGAAATCATTATTGAGCTTCCTGCTGATGCGAGCAATGTTGGAGTTGTTTCTTTTGAATCTAGTGAAGAAGACTCGGGAGCTACAATAAGGGTTGATAATGAAGGTGAAGTTTCTGAAGAATTTTCTTTTGATGAAGAAACTCCGGAGGCGATTGATAATGAAACTAGCGAGGAAGTTGGGGAATCTTCAGAGGGTATTACAGAAGAAGATTTCACTCCTGAGCGTGAAACTACTTTAACAGGGAATGTTATTTCTGATCCTTCTATTAGCATTGTTGAATCTGCTTTAACTACTGAAGTGATTGTTGAGCAGCCAGTTTCAGAGGCAGTCATTGAATATGAGACTCCTGCGCCTTATTCGATTGAAAGAGAGATTGAGAATGGAAAGGAAATTCTTATTGTTGGGCATGATACTATTCATTATCTGAACGTTATTGCTTTTAGTACAATTCCTGAAGAATGGAATATTCGTTCGCAAGCTGGATTGAGCGTCTATTGGGTTGAATCTGGAATTATAGTTGCATCAAGTCTTGCTGATGGAGATGAAAATGGAATTTATGATTATATTGAATGGATTGCTCCAGAATTAAGCAATCAGACTTTTATTATTGAGATAACTAGAGCAACTCACTTGAATAATTCTAGAGAATTTATTTCCGATATTTATGATGAAGTTTATCAGTTAGATGGAAATTGGAGTGAGACTATTGGAGATGGGGAATATGTTAGGGTTACTTTCGAGCGTAATCTTACAAGTGTAAATGATATTACTATTTATCCGAGAATAGTTTCTGGCGAGCCAAGCGTAGAAGTTTATGATTATAATGGAAGCGAGATTTTAGCTAGTTTTAACCCTCTTGTGGAGAATGAATACAATAAAGTTTATCTTTTGAGTTTAGGAAATAGAACGCAAGATACTTTTGATTTGAAAATACTAAATGGGGCTTTGGAGTTTGATCATATAATTGATCCTTCACCATCAGTTACTAACATAAGTAGTTGTAGTTTTGCAATTGTTAATAATAATACAGATTATCAGATAACTAATAGTTTTAGCTATTCTGGAGTGGATTATTGCCTTAATGTCTCGGCGTCTAATGTAACTATCTTTGGAAACGGATATACTCTTACTGGTAATCCTAACTCTCTCGGAGGAATAGCATCAATAGGGTCTTATAATGTCACAATTAATAATTTAATTTTGGATGCATGGGATCTTGGCGTTTATCTTGAAAATACGAATAACTCTTATTTGAGTAATGTCACTATTAAAGGAGCAGGATCGGTAGGTTTTATTTTATCAAGTTCTTCTTTTAATAATATTAGTAATCTTGTAATATTTAATACTAGTAATGCGGGAGGTGATGCTGTTGACATTAGTGCTGGTTCGGCTTATAATAGATTTTTCAATATAAATCTTACTAACACAACTGACGTTGCAATACAGGTGGTTACTCCAAGTAATGTTTTTGAGAACGTTAATGTTCATCAATCTTCAACAGCAGTTTCTCTTGCTACAGGAGCACATAACACTAGTATTCTTGTAGGGAACTTCACAGATTCGTCTGTTAGTGGTTTTTCAATAGGTGTTGCCGCAAATGGAACTTTCTCAAATATTTATATGGCGAATCCATCTTTCATAGGCTCAAGAGGTATTTCTATTACAAGTAATGTAGCAAAGAATAATCAGTTCACTAATCTTACTATATTGAATTTCGCTTTGCAATACTTTAGAACTTCTCTTAATAGCGTTAACGGAACAGTTATTGATAATGCTTATATTCAGAATTATACTCTTACAGGCAATCCTGGAGCAATAACAACTTTTAGAAAACCATTATATGGCGAAGTTTATTTCTTCAGAGGAATAAATGGGACTGGGACAAATTTGAGCAATGATGTAAGGATAGGGAATAACTCAATTATAATTAACTCCACTAAAACTGATCTAGGGACTAATAAGACTTCGAACATAACTTTCTATAATCTCCCTACAACTTTTACCTCTCCAGTTATACTTAGAGATGGAGTTACTTGTACTATTTGTTATAATTTTACTTCATTAAATGCTGGAACTGTTATATTTAATACAACTAGCGGAGGTAATTATACTATTTATGGCACTCTTCCTTCAGATACTATTTTACCTTTAGTCTCAATAACTTATCCGACTAATACAACTTATGCTTCAGCAATTACGGCGTTGAACTATTCTACTTCAGATACTAACTTGCAAGCTTGTTGGTACTCGCTTGATTTGGGCGTTACTAATAATACAATAACTTGCGGAACTAACGTGACTGGGCTAACTGCTACACAGGGAAGCAATACTTGGAAAGTTTATGCAAATGATAGCAATGGAAATTTGAATACTTCTTCTGTGACTTTTGCTGTAACTCTTGATACAACTCCCCCTGATTTAATCACGGTTTATCCGACTAACATTAGCTACACAAGTTTGGTTACAGCATTTAACTACAGTGTTGGAAGTGATGCTCAAGCTTGCTGGTATTCTCTTGATTTAGGCGTAACCAACGCAACAATAACTTGCGGAACTAATGTTACTAATTTGAATTCTGGGCAGGGCTCAAGCACTTGGAAAGTTTATGCAAATGATAGCAATAATAATCTTAACAGTTCGAGCGTGACTTTTAGTGTTGATAGTATTATTCCTCTTGTTTCTATAGTTTATCCAACTAATACAACTTACACAAGCGTGACCGCTCTCAATTATAGCGTCTCAGATACTAACCTCCAAGCTTGTTGGTATTCCACTAATCTTGGCGTGACTAACACTACAATAATTTGCGGGACTAATGTTACTGGGCTTTCTTCAAGCGATGGAAGTAACACTTGGAAGGTATTTGCTAATGACTCTAGTGGGAATTTGAATAGTTCTAGCGTTACATTTAGCGTTGATTCGGGTTCGCCAAGTATAGACTTTGTTAGTCCGACTGAAACTAGCGGAATATTTTTGACAAGAGGAAATATTATGATTAATTTAACTGCTTCAGATAGTAGCTTAGCTAATATTACAATAGAGTTGTTTAATTCAACAAGTCTTGTGAATAGAACTACTACTCTCACAAGTCCAAATTATGTTAACATTTCTTCATTAACTAATGGAACTTATTACTTTAATGCAACAGCTACAGATACTAGCAATAATGCAAATTCTACTTCTACTAGGATTGTTTATATTGATACGCAAAGTCCAGTTGTTAGCTTAATTGCTCCCGCGAATAATACTTTGGCCACCAGTGCTGGACATTCATTCAACGCTACATTTACAGATAACATTCAGCTAGCTAACGTGACATTCAATCTTTGGAATTCTTCGGGAGCCTTGGTTAATTCTACTTTCAGAGCTCTGAGTGGAACTAGCGGAAATGTTAATTTGAGCGTTACTTTGCCCGCACAGGGAAGATTCTTTTGGAACTATCTTGCGGTTGATAATGCAAGCAATAAAGCATTTAATCATACTAACTTCACTATTTTATTTGATTCAGCAGTGCCTTTGATTACAGTTTCTTCCCCGACAAACACGACTTATTCTACTAATAGTATTTTAGTTTACTTTAACGCTTCTGATTCAAATGGAATTAGTTCTTATTGGTTTTATAATGGCAGTGCTAATGTAAGCTTTAGTTCTTCTAGTTCTGAAGCCAGACCGAGCGGAACTGTTGAGCTTAGAGCCCAGACTTGTGAGGCTTCCGATAGCGCGGCGATAAATACTTATTCAGGAAGTTGTGATGGGAGTTATCCTTCAATTGATAATGCAGATAGACTTGCAGGAAGTAATGGAGTTTATGAAACTCAAACTTTCCAAATTGTAGGTGCCTCTATCAAATATGGTGGCGTTAGTATAAGTGTTTACAACAATTCAATAGCGAATTGCGGAGCAATTCAGAGAGTTAATCTTTGTATGGAATGGTGGATGACTGGAGCCTTGGAGGATATGTCTGGCCCTGCTGTTGAAGTTGATGCGAATGGAGGTGCTAGTTTTACTGCTACTAGTCATGGTTCTCCAGGAGATACTGCTAATCCTGGAGTTGAGTGTATTGATGTTACTTCTCTTGAATCTTGGTCTTGTAATAGTTTCTTTGGTTCTAGCGGGACTAGAGCTCTGGCGAGGAATAAGATTTCTAGTTTTAACGAGATAGCTAGCGAAATTCATACTGACGCTTTGTTCTTCAATGTGACTTATTCTGCGGGAGTTAGCGCTAATGCGGCAGAAGGGAGCAATAGCTGGATATTTTATGCGAATGATACAGTAAATAATTTTAATTCTAGTTCTGTGACATTCAGCGTTAATACTGATTCTAGTCCTCCAATTGTAACTATAAATTCACCGACTGGAAATCTCTCTGTATCACAAGTGACTTTTAATGTCACAACAAATGAGGCGAGTGATAGTGCTCTGTTCAGCTTGAATGGCGGGATAACAAATGTAACGATGCAGAAGAATGGGAATAGCGATTTTAATTATACTAATTCAAGTATTGCCGATGGGAATTATATTGTGAGGTTTTATGTTAATGATACCACAGGTAATGTCAATAGGACTGCTTCAAGAGCTTTTACAATTGATACGACAAAGCCGTTAGTTTCAATTGTTTATCCGACTAATACAACTTATGCAAGTGTGACTGCTTTGAATTATAGCGTCTCAGATACTAACCTCCAAGCTTGTTGGTATTCCACTAATCTTGGCGTGACTAACACTACAATAATTTGCGGGACTAATGTTACTGGGCTTTCTTCAAGCGATGGAAGTAACACTTGGAAAGTTTATGCAAACGACACCACAAATAATTTGAATTCATCAAGTGTGACATTTAGCGTTGATTCTACTTATCCAACTTTCTCTAATTATCTTGAGAGTCCATCAAATAATTCTGCTTACTCTAGCGGGCAATTTTATGAGTTTAATGTGACTGTGACTGAAACGAATATTGGGACTGTGAGAATGGAATGGGACGGAACTAATTATTCCACTTATGGAAGTTATAGATTTAATAGGACGGATTTGGGAGTTGGAACTTATAGTTATAGGTGGTGGGCGAATGATACTCAAGGCAATCTGAATAGTTCAGGATTGAGATATTATACTGTTGCTCAAGCAACAGGAAATGTTACTCTTTACTTAAATCATAGTTTTGCTAATATTACAATAGCTCAAGGAACTTCAATTCGTCTTAATGCTACTTTAGTTGCTGGAACTGGAACTATTTCTCTTTATAATAATGGGACTTTGATAAATTCTGGGTCGAGTCCGATTTCTAACTTGACAACCTTCACTAACATTGGAATTTATAATATTACTGCGATTTATTCTGGAAATAATAATTTTACTTCTGATTTTGAAACTCTGTATGTTAATGTGGTCGATGGTGTCGCGCCTGTCGTTACAATTAATCTTCCGACTAATACTACCTATACAAATTCATCTTTGTTGTTTAATGTTAGCTTAAGCGAGAATGGTAGTGTTATTTATTCTTTGAATAATGGAATAACCAATTATACTCTGGCCGGAAATCAAGGATTATTTGGTACTAACTTTAATTCAAGCAATTCAAGTATTGCAGATGGAGCTTATACTTTTAGTGTTTATGCTAACGATACTTTCGGTAATAATAACAATACTATTCATGTTAATTTTAGCGTTGAGAATCTTAATCTTTTGGCTTGCGGAACCTTGGATAGAGCAAATACTGAATATACTCTGACACAAGGGATTACAACTAGTGGAACTTGCTTTAATATTGAAGCTGAAAATATAACCTTGAACGGCAGAGGTTATTCTATCTCTGGTGATGGCGGAGCTTCGGATTACGGAGTTTATTCAGAGAAATATAATACGAGTGTTAAGAATTTAGTTGTTAATAGTTTTGGAGCGGGAGGAGTCTATTATAATCATGCTCTTAATTCTAGCGTTGATAATGTGAATTTTAGCTCTAATCTTTATGGGCTTAGGCTGATTGGAAGTAACGGAACGATAGTTTCTAATTTATTGTTAAACTCCAGTACACAATATGGTTTGATTATTACATTTTCTAGATTGGTTTCTGTTAGTCATGTGAATGTGTATGAACCGAGTGCCGTTGCGGGAATTTATCTTGGCGGATCTCGTATTAACTTGATGGGAATAAATACAACTCTTGGTCAATCTGACAAAGTTATTTCAACGCAAACACTAATTAGTAATTTTGTTTTGAATGCCTCTAATATATATGGGGCAGGGATATCGGATGATTTGAATCTTGGACTTGATAGCAATGGTACTTTGATTATAAACACGCCAATAAAGGAATATTCATTTGATGATTCTGGTTCTGTATTGACGATATTGAATAGCACTTCAGGAGAGATTGCTTTCTTGTCTAGAGTAAATGGAAGCGGAGGTAATTTATATTCTGAAGTTTATACTCGATCGAATTTGGGTTTCATTAATGTTTCAAATTATGCTTTGAATAAATCAGCTAATATTACTCTCTATTCTATGCCTGCTAACTTTAGCGATCCTGTCGTTTTAAATAATGGGGCCCTTTGTAGTGTTTGTTATAACTTTACTTCTTTGAATGCTACTACGGTAATTTTCAATGTTTCATATGGGGGAAGCTATAGCGTTGGGGAAAGGCCTGATTCTATTGTTCCGAGTTTAGTCATTACGTATCCAACTAATACAACTTATACTAGTGTTATTACTGCTTTGAACTATTCTGCTTCAGATACTAATTTACAGGCTTGCTGGTATTCCACTAATCTTGGCGTGACTAACACTACAATAATTTGCGGGACTAACGTGACTGGACTGACTGCTAGCCAGGGAAGCAATACGTGGAAAGTTTATGCTAATGATAGCTTTGGACATTTAAACTCAAGTTCTATGACTTTCAACGTTGATAGTCTTGTTCCTTTGATTAGCTTTGGTCTTGGAACTGAAAATGATAGAGAATTCATGAGCAATTTGTCGCTTTATGTTAATATTTCCTTAACGGAGAGTAATCTTGCTAATGTGACTTTCTCTATTTATAATTCTTCAAGTGTTGTCAATAGAACTACATTTGATAGTGCTACCTATACATTCAACTTAACTAATGTTCCAGCTGGAATTTATACTTATGAGGCGAATGCGACTGATAGTTCAGGAAATGTTAATAGTACTGGCGTTTTGACTGCTAGACTTGTCAGTTCTTGTCTTGGACTTTGTTCAGAAGGGACAGGGTGTTCTATAACTGGAAATAGCTGTTACCTTTATTCTGATATTTGTACTGGTAACGTTTGCGATTTTACTAATTTGACTTTGCAGAATTCTACTATCTTTACATTGTATAATGGTAGTGGAGATGGTAATTCTCTAGTGCTGAATATAACCTCAAATTCTTCTAGCTCAATTAGTTTCATTAAGGCAACTGGAGGATATACTGGATTTGTATTTGGCGGGAAGAATGGGACTAATATTGGCTCTGGAAGTCGTGGAGGTCATGGGGGAGTTTTGAATATTACGACTTATGGGTTGTTTAATAGAACGCAGGCTAACTTTACCGGTCGTGGCGGTTATGCTACTTCTGGAGTGGGCGGAAATGGTAGCGTTCTTCAGATTAATTATCATGGACTTATCGGCGGAGCTTATACGGCAGCTACTTGGAGTGGTCGTGTGAACGTGACTGGCGGAAAGTCTGCTGGAGGTACTGCAGGGAGTAACGGGCCGAATCCGATAATAGTTAAGGATAGTGTTTGCCCGTTGGATGCTGATATAAGTAATGATGGTTTAGTCTCTCAGATAGATTGGCAAACAATAGACGAAGTTTATAACAACTTAACTGGAGATTCAACTTTCAGTTCAGCTTATGATATAAACTGCGATGGAAAACTGAATATTATTGATATTTCCAGAATCGGGTTTGTATACGAAAGGGGAAGCTAGTTTTCTATCTAGTTAGTAGTAACAGAAACATTTAAATATTCCAATTATCTATGGCAGATATGAAAAATATCTTTAGTTTAGGTTTTGTTTTCGCTTTTTTAGCTGTTGCTTTATTGTCAGTCTCTTTTGTTAGTGCTGGTGCTATTGAAACTCCAATAATTACTAAAACAACTCCTGAGATTACTTCTTGGATTGCTGATGGTCAGACATGGTACAGAGTTGATGTTCGTGCTGATGCAAGTATGTATAATTACCAAGTTAGCGGTTTTGATTGGAGAGTAAATTTCCCTTCATATTTACAACTTGTAAATTCGCAATGGCCATCTAGTGGTTTCTTTTATCAGGGTTTGCAATTGAATGCTATTTCGAACCCGGATAGAACGGTTACAAGCACCTCTGTACAGGGGAATGTTGGATTGGCTACGCCTTCGCAGGCCCCAATTGGTCAGAATGCAATAGTTGCTAGTTATTATTTTGTTGCTTCACCTTCAGCTCCAGTTGGACAAAACTCTTTTGATATACCCTTTGTTTCTATAGTTATAAGAGATGCTTCTCATGAAGTGTGCGGAGTTACAATATGTAGCGGTTTGCCTGGCGAAATAATCAACGACCCATTCATGATATTCCGAATGCCTGGAAATGGTCATGTTTCAAAGTTAACTTCTGTTAGAAATAGTTTTGCTCAGGCTTTTGAGTAATTAGATTAGTTTACAAAGATAGTTTTTTAAACAAAAGGTCTTTGTTATTGTTATGAACTATTTTTATTTTTTAGCGGGAGTTATTATTGCTGTTGCTCTTGTTTTTGGAATAGGAAATTATTATGCTGAAAAGGTATTGCTAAGTCCTGAAGAGAGTCTTGAGTTTTCTGGAGATTTGGAATTGAATGCGGTGACGTGTAGCTCTGCTGCTAATCCTTCTTATGAGAATCCTGATTTGCGTTCGAGATGTCTGAGATGTTCATTTGCGGCCTCTTCTGCTTGCACTCTTGCTTGTCTTGCTCAAGATGATTACTCTTATGATACTTGTTATAATGGCTTTTTTGGTGTAAATGGATGTCATGGGCGTTTGTTTAAGAGATGTATGAGTAATAGTTGATAATATTCAACTCTCGAGTTTGTTATTTTTTATTGTTGTATAGTGCGTTTCTTGATTCTATAAAAAATTCTCTTTGTTCTTCTGGAGATAGTTTTCCATCGTGGTTTTTATCATAACTCTTTAACATTTCTATACCAATTGTTTCTTTTTTATCTGGAGTGAAATCTTCAGTAAATTCCGGAATCGGGCCGTCTTTTTCAAGATATTTGTCATATTCGCTTGTGTTTAAGCATCCTGCTAACACTAAAGGTGTTGCTATGAGTAAATTTCTTAGGTTTTTCATATTTTTTTGAACTTTGGAGAGTATTTAATGGTTTGGACTATGCGGAGATTTATCGTATAAACGTTTATAAATAATCCTTGCTCTATTTTGTCGTTGAGAGATGATGAGGAAATTTATTTTTAGTGCGCTTGCTTTTGGAATTTTTAGTTTATTATTCTTACCTGGAGTTTTTGCTATTGGCGCGAGTTTAAGCGATAGTGGAACTTTTGCAGAGACTTCTGTTTCTTCTGCGAGTAATCTTTATGCTTATGAAATTAATTTTGATTATTCTGGGAGTTATAGCTCGCCGACTTTTGCTGGTTTTTTAGGTTCCGGAACTAGTACTGGTTCAAGTGCAAGAAGCGGAATATTAAGTGTTTATGAGTCTAAGTTGGATAGCACACAAGCAGGCGTTTCAGGCTCGGGGTTGCTATTTAATATGACTCATAGCGGAGATTTAGAATTGAGATATGCTTTGTTTGTTTATGCAAACGGAAATGAAGAATATGTTTATTACAATAATACTGGAGGAAGTAGCGGAAGTACGACTACCACAAGTGGCAGCGGTTCCAGCTCTACTAATGATGAAGTTATTGCGCCAAACACACTTGATGTTGAGCAGATTAGTTTGACTGCAGATACTGAAGAATTAAGTATAAACTCTATTGTTGGGCAAGAGAATGTGCGTTCTTTTAGAGTTCTTTTTGAAGGAGGCGAGGCGATAACATTGGAGATTAGTACCGAAGGACTTGAAGATTATATTACAATTCCAAGCGTAATGACTTTTCAGCCAGGTCAAGAGAGACTTGTTGCGTTTGAGATAGCTCCTGTTTTTAATGGATTGCTGACTGGAAAAATAATCTTTAGTTATAATGGTGAGTCTGTGCTTGAGGTGCCAGTTGTTTTAAATGTAAGAAGCGAGAATTTCCTTTTTGATACGACCATCGCTTTATCTGATTTTGATAGGCAAGTGACTGCAGGTCAGAGGTTGATTGCACAGGTTGACTTGAAAGAGGTTAGCCAGGGCGATAAAGTTGATATTATTGCAACTTATTACGTAAAAGATTATTCTGGAAATGTTTATTTTGAGGATAGCGAGACTTTTTTTGTCTTGGGAGAAAAGAGTTATACTAAGGAAATAATTACTGATAATCTTCCTCCTGGGAAATATATCTTTGGTCTTGAAATAGTTTATCCTGGAGCTTTTGCAACTTCAAGTGCTTATTTTGAAGTTAAAGAACCATTTAGTTTTATTAATAATCCCACTGCAGTAATTGTTCTTATTGTTGCAATTGGAGCGATTGCAGTATTAGTAGTACTATACTTTAGCATTTTGAGGACTCCTAAGAGATATAGGCGAAGGTAGTGCGAGAAAGATTTAAATGTCTCTTTTCACTCTTAGCTTGATGAAAAGGTTGATGCTGTTTTTGTTGTTGCCTTTATTTTTTTCTTTTGCAGGAGCAATAGATAGTTTTGCAGTAAATAGCGTTATAGTTAAAATCTCATTACATCAGGGAGAAAAGGTTGTGAAGACTCTTTCAGTTACTGCAATTGAACAGGGTTCTTTTGAAGTCGGAGTTAATGAGTTAAAAGGAATAGTTCTTTCTGGAGAGAGTTTTACGCTTTCTAGTGGTGAAAAGAAAGATATTATCATCAGCGCCGATAGTGCTACTTTGGAATCTGGAGTTTACGTTGGGAATATTGTTGTTAAAAACGCTAAGGAAGAGATTGAAATACCCGTTGTTTTAGAAATTGAATCTGAAGATGTTTTTTTTGATTTGAATCTTGATATTCCTCCGCAGTATAATGAGATATCTCCTGGCGGGAAATTCATTGCCCAAGTAAAAGTTTTTGACTTGACGGGCTTTAAGGTCGCTGGGTCTTTAGGGCCTAGTCCGGTTACTTTGAATTACGAGCTTAGGGGTGTGGATGGTAGTGTTATTTCCGTGGCCAGTGATAATGTCGTTGTAGATAAACAGACGCAAATTACAAAGACTTTTACAATTCCTTCAACTTTGAGGGAAGGAGATTATTTTTTTACTGCAACTGCAAGGCATAAGACTTCTTTCGGAAGTGCAAGCTATTTCTTTTCTGTGCGTTCGCAACTCATAAAATCAGGTTCAATATTTACTCCGGAATTTATTGCCTTGCTTGTTGTTTTCGGATTTTTCTTTTTACTTATTTTAGCGCTTATAGTATATCTTGTCAGAGATAGGAATAAGTTATTTGCGGAGCTTTATAGGCATAATAATTCTGAATTCAGAAGCCAAGAGTCTTTTCTTAGAGAACAGGCTCATGTTTTGGAAAAGAAAGGACTTGAAAAGAAAAAAATAGAGAAAGAAGTTAATTTTAGACTTGATAAACTAAAACAAAGTCAAGAAAAGCGTGTTTTGACTATGAAGAAACTTGGAGATAAGGGAAATGTTAAAGAAATGCAACGCAAATTATCTTTGTGGAAGAAACAAGGATATTCGACAACGGGATTGGAACATAAGATGCCTGGCCTTTCTGAAAGGGAAATGAAAGAAGTAATGAAATCTTGGAAGAAAAAATATAAAACCGAAGACTATAAAAATCGTTAATTCTTATAATGACTAATGAGTGAAAAGAGTGTGAAGGTTGAGTTTGAAGCTTTAGCTTCAAAGATTTCTCGTCTTGAGGCTTTAAGAGATGAGCTTGATGCTTTGAATACAGAGGGCTTTGAATCTGAAGCAAGACTTATTAGAGCGAGATTGAAAGATGTCAACGCCCTTGGGGAAATTGAAAGAGAGATGAATGAACTTAGAAGGAAGATAAAATCTTCTGAATCTAAGAAAGTTGAAGTTAAAGTGCATAAGGATCAGGCTCTAAAAGAGTCTGGGGTTTTGAAGAGAAAAATTTCTGAACTTGAGAAATTGATAGTCAAGAAGAAAGTTCTTTCCAATAAACATTCTTTAAATAAAGAGCAGATGAATTTTGTTAAGGATATTCCTCAATTAGAAAAAGAACTTAATTCTTTGAAGGGTGCTTTTCATTCGCATTTGGAATCTGCTAAGGTCAAGATTGATTCTGGCGTTGGAGTGGTTGTTGATACAAAGTTTGATGATTTTATCGCTCAATTGAAGGCAGATCTTACGCAGAGAGTTAAGGAGAAAGAGATGTCTGTTGAGCAGACTTTGAAGCATGATTTGGCCTTACATGAGCAAGTTTTCTCGGATAGGTATAAACAACTTGTTGATGAATTTCATGAGAAGTATAAAGAGAAAGTTGAACATGAACTTAAAAAAGAAGTTGCGGGCAAGCTTGATGAAGAGGTTAAGAGACATTTAGCTATTGAAAGGCAAAAACTTTTGATGGCTCTTGCAAAAGAAAATATGGCTCGCTTGGAGACGGAAAGAGTAAAACTCACTCAAAGACTGGAGAGTGTTTATGGTGTTAAAAATAAGCAACTACAAGATAGATTGAATGTAGTAAATGCTAAAGAAAGGAGAGTTAAAGGAGAGATGGAGAGATCTGCTAAGGAAATTGCAAAAGCTAAAGCTGAATTTGAAAAGATAAAGAGTGAACATGATAAAGAACTTGAGGGAAAGAAGAATTTGCTTAATTCTCAGCTTTCTTCTGTTGAATTGAGAGAAAGGAACGATAAGGCTAGATTGTCTGAAAGAATGAAGTCTTTGTCTGAAAAGATGCGGGTTTTGGGGAAAGAAAGAGATAATTTGCATTTAACTTTGGCTGGTTTGAATGAGATAAAAGAGAAAAAGAGCGAGGAATTTGATAAAGCTCATGAAAATATTGAAGCTATGAGAAAAAGACAGATTGAAAGGATTCGTAAATCTCAAGAGCATCTTCGTAAAATTCAGGAGATGCAGGATAAGGCTCTAAAGGGCAAAAGATCTTCTGAACTTGAGAAATTGCGTAAACTTCAGGAAAAGGCGCATAAGATGCAAGAAAAACAGCATAAGAAATTTGAGAGTAAAAGGCTAAGTCAGTTGGATAAGTTGAACAAGGCTGAAGAAGAATTGAGGAAGCTGAAAGAGAGACAGATTGTGCTTTTCGCAGAGAAGGAGAAAGCAGTTGAGTTTGCTAAAAAGCGCGAACTTGACGAATTTCATAAATCTTTAGAGGCTGAAAAGAATAGGGAAATTAGTATTAGAGAGCGCGGACTTGATGAATTTCATAAGTCTCTTGATGAAGAGAAGAGTAGAGAGATTAGTATAAGGGAGAGGGGGCTTGACGAATTTCATAAATCTCTTGAGGCTAAGAAGAGTAGAGAAATTGCTAAATTGAAAAAATCAAGAGATAAGCTGAAGATTCTAAGGGAAAAGGCGCAACGCGAATTTGAAATGATGAAGAAGAAGGAGAGTGATAAGTTACGTAGATTGCAGGAGAATTTGAGAAAGATGAAAGAAGCACAGACTAAAGAGTTGTCTGAGAAGTTTGCAGGTATTGAATCGAGAAAGAGAGAGGAATACGAGAAGAAACATAAAGAGCTGATATTGGGGATTCATGCTACACATAATGGTCAATTGAAAGTTGTTTCTGGTAAAATGGCTGAATTGAAGAAGAAATTTGATTCACTTAAGAGAGATGAGCATGTTCGTTTGGAAGAGTATGCCAAACATTCTAATGATTTGATGAAAAAATTTGAAGTTATGAAAGCAAAACAGAGAATGGGTATTTTGCGCAAGGAAAAGGTAATACACGAAAGACTTGCTAAAGCGAAGAAGGCTGAGCAAGGGCAGTTCGAGGCGCTAATGAAAGAGCGTAGAATGATTCATGATAAGTTGCAAAATGTTCAAAGATTTAAACAGGCTGAAAGCTTTAGACTTGCTAGTGAGGCCAAGGCGAAAGAATCAGCGCTGAAAACTAGACTTGAGAAAAGAATTGCTGGAATTGTAAAGGAAAGAGAGAATGGCTTAAGGAGAAGACTTGAACAGGAGTATTCAAGGAGATTGCATACAGAGCTTCAGAGAAGGACTGCTGAATTTGAGAAGAGAAAGACTGAACTTGAGGAGCATATAATTAATCAGGCAAAAAGATTCTTTAAGTAAAATGTTTTTTGATATTAAGAAGGGAAGAAGAAAAATTAGGGTCGATGCGAATAGAGTTGGCTTTCTTCGTAAAGGAATAGGACTGATGTTTCGTACCAGGAATACAAAAAGCTTGATTTTTGAATTTTCTCAAGGGAGTTTTATCCCATTTACCTCGCTTTTTGTTTTTTTTCCTTTTATTTTAGTTTGGATGGATAAATCTATGAATGTGATTTCCGTCGATAAAGTATTTCCTTTTAGATTGAATATTTTTCCCAAGAAGAGATATTATTATGTTCTAGAGGTTCCTATTAACGAGAAAAATAGGAAAATTGTTGATTTTTTCGTCGGAAAGAGAAAGGTTTAAATATCTCCGACGCTAAAAATAAGTTAGAGGATAAAAGGAGGTGACTTATGGGTAAAATAATTGCTAAGAATATTGTTAAGAGAAAGTCAGGATACCTTTATTATATTGACGGAAAAGGTAATGTCTGCGAAGCTATGATGGCTCGTGGCGGACGAAAGAAGAAAAAGAGATAATTTCTCTTGTTTTTCTTAATTTTTTATTTTTATTTTTAAGATTATTTTTTATTTACTATTTTTTCTAGCCTTTCAGCTTCTCTTTCTCTGACTTCTTTAGCATCTCTTGCGTATCTGTCTTCTCCTTTGTTTAGCCAATATGTTCCAATTTCTCCACTTCGAATTAATGGGATGATCGCTTTTGCGAAATCTCTTTCAAATTGTTCAAGAGAATATTTCTTTTTCATACTTTGAGGCATTTCTCTGTATACTGCTTCCACAACTCGTCGTTTGTCGTCGTAATTTGGATTTTGAGGTTCAGACATAGTTATTTGTTAGTTATTTTGTTTTTAAAGATTATTGTGATTTTGTTAAAATCTTTAATCAGAATGCGTCGTCGATAATTTTTTATTTTTTTCTTTTACCCGCAAGATTTAAATACTCCCTGATTTTATTTACGTGATGAGTTGGGGTGATACTATCAGGGGAAGGTCAGGATTGTTATTTTCTGTTGTAGTTTTGTCTGTTTTTGTTTTATCATTCTTCACCTTTGGATTTTTTGCTTCCGCGCTTCATTTAATTACTAATTCAGCTACAGGAAATAATCTTACTTTATCAATTCTTGAAAATAATCAAAGTAATACTAATTACTTCATATTTAATATAACTGTTAACAATACAGATCCAACTATTGCTGCAAATATATCTGGCGTTAACATAACAATTCCTAGTTCTTTTAATTTAGTCTCGTTTTCTAATACTACTGTTGCAGGTAACGCTACTGCTTTCGTAATTCAACATTCTTTTGTTAATACTACTGATTCAACTGCAGGAACTATTACATTGAGTTGGCTTAATTCTTCTGGACTTGTCTTTAATTTTTCTGGATTCCAAGTAGTTCCTACTAGATTTACTTTTAATGCAAGCGCAACTACTCCTGGATCTTATAATATTACAGTAACTACTTTGAACGTTACTGGAAGCTATTCTAGGAATTTGTCGGTTAATGTTAATGATACTACTACTCCTGCTGGAGTTGAATATGACTCTTTGACACATGTAGCGGGTGCTAATATTTCTAGATCAAATATAACTGTTAATATTTCTGTTACAGATAATGGAAATGTTGATAGAATTGCAGTATATCTTTATAATTCAACTGGACTTCTTAATACAACTTATTCTGATGTTGGGGCTAGAAGTTATTATGTTGCTTTCGTCAATCTTGGACAAGGAATTTATTCTTACAATGCAAGCGCTAACGATACTTTCTCCTTTGCTAATCAGACTAATGCTAATAGAACAGTAGTTGTTGATACAGCGGCTCCTAGTGGTACTTTATCCTGCACTCCTGAATCTGTTGACAGAAATGATGCAGTCACTTGCTCTTGTAGTTCATCTGATGTTACTTCTGGAGTTAATTCTACTTCATTCACTGCTAGCCCTTCTACTGTGAATACTGGTACTTTTACTTCAAGTTGTACTATTGTAGACTATGCTGGAAATGTAGGTATTGTTACTGATACTTATACTGTTAGTGGTAGTGGATCTAATGCTGCATCTTCTTCTGGCGGTGGATCTGGTAGTGCTGCTGTAAGTTGGACTAAGACTGTTCCACAGGCAAGTATAGAATTAAGTCAAACCACCCCGGTTGCTCAAAACCTTGGCTCTCGTGAAAGAGTTGCCCTTAAAGTAGGTGGGCAGACTCATCATGTTGGAGTTGTTTCTTTGACTACATCTAGCGTGATTGTTGAGGTTTCTAGTGATCCTCAAAGGGGTACCTTAAGTGTTGGCGAGGAAAAGATGTTTGATGTCGATGGCGATGGGTATTATGATTTAGTAGTTAAGCTTATTTCGATTGTTAGCGGAAAAGCTAATGTTGAAATCAATGCAGTTCATGTTATGGTTGAAGAATCTGCAACTAGTGATGATACTGAAGAATCCCAAGGAGTTGCTGGAGCTATATCTTCAGTTGCCTCAAACTCTATGACTTGGATTTGGGTTGCTCTTGTCGTCGTTGTAGTCGTGGTGATTGCAGTAGTAATGATGAGAAGAAAGAGATAATTTTTTCTTTTTAAGATTATTTTTTAGAATTCTTTTTATATTGTCTTTTCTTTATATTATATGATTGTTGGTATTGAATGTACGGCCCACACTTTTGGCATTGGTGTTGTAAATAGAGGAAAAATTTTAGCCAACGTTAAAGATATGTATCGGCCTCTTAAAGGAGGAATTATACCGGTTGATAGTGCAAATCATCATCGCTCTCTCGCCTTGAGAATTTGGAATGAAGCTCTTGAGAAAGCAGGGTGTTCGGATTCTGATATAAAGGCTATTGCATTATCTAACGCTCCCGGATTAGCGCCTTGCTTGCTTGCTGGGTTGGAGTTTGCTCGTGTTAAAGCTCGCGAGTTGGGCGTGAAAATTATTGAGGTTAATCATTGTATTGCTCACCTCGAGATAGGGCAACATGAGGGCGCTAGTGATCCAGTTTTGCTTTATGCTTCTGGTGCTAACACACAGATTATTTCTTTTGTAGCGGGTAAGTATCGCGTATTTGGCGAAACTCTTGACATGGGTATTGGTAATTTTATTGATAACTTTGCTCGTTCTCTTGGAATTCCTTTTCCTGGAGGGCCCATAATCGAGCAGAAGGCCAAACAGGGTAATTATATCGAGTTGCCTTATTCTATTAAGGGAATGGATGTGAGTTTTTCTGGAATGCTTACTAAGCTAAAACAGTTGCATTCTAAAGGGGCAAGAGAAGAGGATTTAGCATTTTCTTTACAAGAGAATGCATTTGCTATGCTTGTTGAGAGTGCCGAAAGAGCTTTAGCACATACTGGGAAGATTGAACTTGTTCTTGGCGGAGGAGTTGCTTGTAATGCTCGATTGCAGGAAATGGCGCGAATTATGTGCTTTGAAAGAGGGGCGAAGATGTTTTGTCCTGCTCGTGAGTTTCTTGTTGATAATGGAGCGATGATTGCTTTTACAGGAGAGTTAATGATGAAAAATAAGAAGTTGCTTCTTTCGGCGGGAGATGTGGATATTAAACCTAGGGAAAGAACGGATGATGTCAAAGTTAGTTGGCGTTAATTTAATAAAAATAAATTGCCTCATTATTGGTGAGGCGCGAAGCGCCGAACGCGCTCGGCATTGTCTGCAAAATTGAGTTTTATCGACGACAAAAGTACTGTTAATGGTAATTAGACGAATTAATTTTGTTCGTTATCTTATTAGAAAAATTTAAAAGTATCCGGAGGGGATAATTTTGTGGATGAAAAGGTCTTATATGCTTGGGAATTATTTGGGAAAGATGGGAAAGTTGAAAGAGTTCCTTGTTATCGTCCTGATGTTTTAGGAGATTTGTTAAGAACTCATGTAGTTGAAAAATCAACGGCTGAAGATTTAGAAGATTGCATCACAAAACTTGAGAAATTATTGCCCGATTTACCCCTCTTTACAAAAGAAGAAGGAGACTTTGCAAGAAACTTGCATGCTTTTGTTGTGATTAATGATCCTGAAAGATTAGTTTGGACACATAGTTATCATCCACAGAGTTCAGGTAGTGATGAAACAGGGAGAAGAGCATTTTATAGAACAAACTCACGAGAATCTTTTGTTGGCGATGAGTGGATAATAAATGGAGCCAGTTGTATAAAACAAATAATAACTCTTATAACTGGAGTTTCTTTAGAAAAATATGAATATTTAACTGAATATAAAAGAGTTTTAGAGGGTTATGTTCCTAAAGAATTTCTTCCTAAGGGTTTTTGTTAGAATTAATTTTTAAAGATTTTTGTTTGGAAGGTAATTTTTGAATTTAGAATATAACTTAAAGTTCCTACAAAAGGAGAGATAATAATTCTTGCTATAAATGGCTCGAGATTTGCTAATTCAACAAGGATAGCAAGAGATATTATTGTTAAAATTAGCCCAGTTAGATTTATTGCGAAAAAATAAAAGGCTCCTGTAGAAAATAATCTATGCTGATTTTTATAATTGAATATTCTATTAATTGTATAATGAAATAGAGTGGCTAAAGAGAATGCAATTGCTGCAAAGATAAGATATTGTGAGGAATTTATTAAAAGCAGAAACCATAGAATCGTGAAATCAATTAACGTTGCTAACGTTCCTATTATGGTGTATCTTATTAGTTGGGCTATTTTTAATCTTTTCATGCTAAATGAAATCAGAGATTTTATGCTTTATTTCTAGATAAGCTAACCAGATTATTAGCAATATGCCGTCGAGAGTTGCTGCTATGAGAACATGGTCAAATGGTAAAATGCTGAAGATATTAATTCCAAAGTCTTTAGTTGATAATGGATAAAAGAAGTAAGCTTGGTCTCCGGCAATAGAATCAAGAAATATATGAATTAGGCTGCCTAGAGAGATCATTAGGGCTATAAGATGAAGTCTTAAATTATGGCGTCCTATTGTACAGATTTTTGCTTTTTTATGGAATGGCTTTAGAATTAAGAATAGCATGAAGAAGATTAATGGGAAGAATAGAGAATGCGTGAAAGTTTTGTGAATCCACCAGCTTTGCTCGCCGACTAGCTTTAAAATCATAGAAAGCACTATATCTATGTCTGGAATTGTGCCTGCAATACCAGCTATTAATACATAATGTAATGGAAAGTGAGCTTTCTTGTTATTGGATAAAATATGATCACGTATAAATGAAAGGATGAGTATTGGAATGAGAATGTGGGCTACTGCTTGAGGCATGAAGTTCTATGTTTTAGGGATTTAAATTCTTATGTTTCCCAAAGTTATTTTTTCTATCATTGGTGCTAATTGTTCGTTTTCTTCGATTCCTAATTTGTTGGCGGCAATTAATATACCTAGATAAAAGGCATGTTGCATTGTTCCTAAAGTATTTGTTCTTTCTCTTCTATTCTCTTTTTGCATTTTTAAGCTTTTAAGCATATCATCATTGAGTCTTTCGGGGTCTCTTACATAGTTTGTATATGGTTCTCTAAGTTCTAGAGGAGTATAAGATAGGCCGATCTCTCGTAAGGAATGGCCATCACTAAATGCTACTTCAAATAACCCTTTCTTTGATGCATATTTTTCGTAAAATTCTTTAGCTCGTTTATTTGCTTCAGGGTATTTTCCAAAAGCTGCCCAAGAAGCTTCTGCATTCCAAGTTTCTACCCCGTCAAACCCTTCTATTAATCCAGGATTCTTTTCAAGATATTCTCTTGTTCCGCCTTTATGTGCAGGAGAAGTATTTATTGTAATTGCTTTGACTTCTTTGGCTCTATGAAGAGTTTCTTTTAGAGTTTGTCCATGACAAAGATGGTCTTTTGGTCTATTGCCTAAAACTAAAACATCAAATCCTTCAGCTGTTTGAACTTCTTGTCCATGCCAGACAAATATCTTTTTTTCTGGAACATAAACTCCATTTCCTATGTCTATTGTATCATAACAGACTCTTTTTCTGAAAAGTGACCAGCGTTTATCATGTTTTGTAGGGGAGGAATCATAGCCTATCAAACCAACTATTCCATCTTCACCTAATACTCTTTGTGCTTTTTCTACTCCTTCTTTAGCGGTTCTTGCAGAAATATTGCTACTAGTGACCCAATGATTGTGAGCGTCCATAGAAACTATTTTTGACATATAATCTTTTCTATAAGTCTATTTTTAAAACTTCTGATTAATTACTTTTAAATACCCTCTTTGCTCACAATATTTATGGATGATAAAAAGCATTCAACTTTAGGAAGTCATATGACTCCTGGAGGAGATTATGTTCCATCTAGCCAATTGCCAGCTACCCAGACAGCGAGTGCTGATATGGGCAAGCATTATGAATCATTAAAGAAGACAATTGTTAAAAAGTTTCCTTTTGTTGTTTCGCTTAGCGTTATACCTCCGCAGATGCAGAAATTATTTGAGGAAGATGAGGGATTGACTAAAGAGGAAATAGAGAGAAAGCCTGTGCATTTATTTATGGTTATCCCAGAAGAGGAATATGCAAATATTCCTAAGAAAATTAAGCCTGAGCTTTTGAAAATAATTCATGAAAGTAAAGAGAATGTTTGGGTTCATATCAAGACGCCAGTAGATGTTTGGAATTATGGGCTTGATAGCAAGTTTGACATGGTTGACGCTGTTGCGGCATCTTATCCTTTACATGATAAAGGTCTTCTTGGAGCTTTAAGAGTTGCAAATATTCATAAGACTCTTGTTTTGAGAAAATTTGAGAAATATGTTGCAAGTTACGTTGTTGGCGGTTCTTTAGTTAGAGGAACGGCAGATGCGGATAGCGATGTTGATACTTTTGTTATTATTGATGATACGGATGTTAAAAAAATGCCTCGCTTGCAATTGAAGGAAAAACTTAGAGGATTTATTCAAGATTATATTCGCGAGGCCAACGCTTACGCGGGCGTTAAAAATATTTTGAATGTTCAAGTTTATTTGTTGACGGAATTTTGGGAATCCGTTAAAGATGCAAATCCGGTAATATTTACTTTTATTAGAGATGGGGTGCCTATGTACGACAGAGGGACTTTCTTGCCTTGGAAGCTTCTTTTGAAAATGGGTAAAATAAAGCCAAGTCCTGAAGCGGTTGATATGTTCATGAAATATGGGGACCAAAATGAGTCTTTGGTTAAGAGAAGAATGATTGATGGGATGATTGATATTTATTGGGGAGTTGTTACTCCAACTCAAGCGTTAATGATGCTTGCAGGAGAGGCTCCGCCTGCGCCAAAGACTCTAGTTGCCGACGTTAAAAGATTGTTTGTTGATAAAGAAAAGATTATGGCTATGCGAGAATTGAAGATTTTAGAGAAGGTTGTCAAGTATTACAAAGATCATGAACATGGAAAGCTTGAGAGCATGAAAGGCGCGGAGCTTGATATTCTTTTGAAAGAAGCTGGAGAGTACGATAAGAAGCTAAAAGAGTTACGTAAGAAACTTGAAAAGAGAATTGTTGAGCATACTGCTGAGCGCATTTATGGAGAGGTTTTTGGAATTTTGAAAAATATGTTTGGAAATAAGAGCGATAATATTTTGATTAGTTCTTTTGAGAGAGAGCTAGTTAAATCTGGTAAGACGTCCGCTAGATTTATGCCGATTTTGAAAGCTCTTGCTAAACTCCCACAGAAAATTAAGAAGAGTGCTGTAACGCATAATGAGATTGAGCTTGTTAGACGTGAGGCGACTGAATTGTTGACTGCTATGATTGAATTTAATCAACGTAAGGAGCTGGCTAGCTTTAGTGGAACTATAATGAAGATTGAAGGAGAGCGAGAGAAGGCTGAACTTGTTTCTACTATCGATGGAATCTTTTTACTTGCACATAAAGATGTTATGCATTTTAATGATAAGTCTTTCACTCCAAGTACTAGAGAGAAATTTGAGGTTGCTATGGAAAAAACTAAACAGCCAGTCAAGTTGATAATAAGCTCGGCTTTGACACATGCTTTGCAACAGAGATTCGGGAAATATAATTTGAGCTTTTGAGTGCAACGATGAATAACAATAATAATTAAAAAGAGTTATTTATCAATTATTTTATGAGAATTGCGGTTTGTGGAAGTATGACTTTTTCTCCGGAAATGTTGAGTCTTGGTGTGAAATTAAAGGAGCTTGGGCATGAGGTTGTTCTTCCTGAATTTACAGAAGAGTATGCGAGATTAAATTCAAGAGATGAGATGCACAGCGAGTCTGCACATAATAAAGTTGAACATGATTTGATAAGAGGGTATTTTGAGACTATTAAGGAAGTAGACGCGGTATTGATTTATAATCCTTCTAAGAGGGGAATTGAAAATTATGTTGGAGGCAACACTTTCTTAGAAATGGGGTTTGCTCACATTTTGGAGAAGCCAATCTTTATGTGGAATCCTATTCCGGATTTAGGATATCGTGATGAGATGGAAGCAATGCGACCGCGTATTATTAATGGGGATTTAAGCAGACTTGTTTATAATTTTGTTGTAACTATTTAGTAATATAAAAGAAAGGTTTAAATACCTGCTTTTTGCTTTTAATTTATGAATAGAAATAAAAGGATAAAAACTTTAGAAGGGATTGCTATATTCAAAGTCGATCTTTTTGGAGATAGGGGGGAAGAAAAAGGTCTTTTCTTTGCTTATCATGTAATTGCTCAAGACTCTGAGAATGCTGTTGCTACTGCAAGAGAAATAGCAAAAAGAAATGGGTATTCTTTTAGGCGGTTAGTAATTGAACCACAAAAATTAGTTGAGGGCAATTTATATGTAGATACGGGCTATTTGGGAAGAGTACTCAAGAAGTAAAACTCTTTAGTTTGCTATAGAATAAAAATCTATCACAAGTCTTTAAGATATTATGTATCTTTAAAGCGTCGTCAGCTTTAAAAAGCCTTATTTCTAAGCAAGAAGATGAAAGGAATAATTATTCAATTCAGACGAAGCAGACATAGAATTCATGAGAGACATTACTTGTTGGATTTTAATCTTACTAGTAGAGAGGAAGCAAAGAAATATGCTGGAAAACATGTAGAATGGAAAAGTCCTTCTGGAAAAGTGATTAAGGGAGTTATTTCAGATGCTCATGGTAATAGTGGAGTTGTTAGAGCTATTTTTGAGAAAGGATTGCCTGGACAGGCCATATCTGGAGAGATAGAGATTCATGATGGGGGAAAGAAGTAAGATGAGGCGCGGTAGTGATAATGCTCGTGCTAAGGATAGAATTCGTTATTTAGGTCCGAAGGTAAGGCCGGAACCAGATTCTAATATTTGGTTTGCGAAGAATTTTGAAAGAGCATATAATGCAACTCCTGTAAATTCAAGATCTTTAGATGGAATATATTTTGCTAGAGTTTATAATATTAACGATGAGGGGAATTTAATTGCAAATAATCATGATAGATATGGTCCTGGAAAGTTAAAGGATTTGAAAGATTTTATTGGTAATCTTGGCGATTCGCAAGTGATGGTTTTAGTTGAAGCGAGATTATCTCGTAAGGTTCGTGGTAAAAAAATTCTTGATTACATGGAGAGAGAATAATGGCATTACGAAAAGCATTAGCATATTCAAAGAAATACGCTCGCCCATACACTCGTGTTTCGCGAAATAAAGCAAAAGCTTACATTAAAGTATCTCCGCAGAATAAAATTGCTAAATATAATTCTGGAGATTTTGCTTCTTTTAGAGATGGTAAGTTTCCATTTCAGCTTACTTTGATTAGTGTTGTTAGGGCTCAAATTAGAGATAACGCTTTAGAGGCGGCTCGTCAGTTTCTTGTTAAAATGCTTGATGAGAAAGCATTCGGGCAATATTATCTTGAGCTTAAGGTGCATCCGCATCATCTTTTAAGAAATAATAAAACTGCTGCTGGAGCTGGAGCAGATAGAATGTCATCTGGAATGAAGCATTCTTTTGGAATTATTGAAGGACGCGCAGCTATGGTTCCTCCTGGGAAATCAATTTATTTTATTGCTTGTGCAAATGATGCTTCAACTCGCGTTGCTCGCGAAGCACTTGGAATGATCAAGTCTAAAATTCCTGGTAAGACTGCGATAAGATTTGTGAAGGTTTAAAAGGTAAGAGTTTTCTGTTTTATTATGAGAACATATAACGAATCGGCAATTTTGCCTAAAGATGCGAAGAGATTAAAAGACGTATTTAGAGATTATAGCGGAAAATTGACAAAAGGACAGAAAAGAATACTTGACGATTTTGGTGTTTCTTATTCTTTAAATCAGCAAAATCATTTATGTTTTTTATATCAGGGAAGGCAGGTTCTTTGTTCTGGAACGTCTGGAGATTGGAGAAATGGGAGAAATATTGCTACAAAATTAGTTCAGCTTATTGAAGGGAAACCGATTTCAAGATAATTTTCTTAAAAGGTAAGATTTATTATCTCTGATTTAATGTATTTTCTATGTTACGCTCAATTGCGAGGATATTTGGTCTGGTATTTTTTGCTTTAGGATTTTACATTTTGCTTTCTTCATTTTCTTCGGTTACTGGTTTTGCAGTAATTAATGCAGAAGATATTCCTTATTCTTCTATTTGGGGAGTTGCATTTCTTATTGTTGGAGCTTTTTTGCTTTCTATTGCTTCGCGAATTTCTGATATTGGTGGAATTGAAAGAAGAGTTATGTCTGGAAGTCCGAGTGTTGTTTGGTCGGTACAAGCAAGAGAGAGGATGAGAAAAGATAATTTTGTTAGAGGAAATAAGAAAAAATATGTAAAGGAAGTAGAGATGATTGCACAATCTCCAAAACAAAGAGGTCAGGAGAGAATAGGACAATTTTCAGTTTCTCCAAGAGGACATAATAATATAAGAGTTGCTTGGCATTATGATTCAAAGACTAATACTATTTATGTAGACGACTTGCTTTATCATAAAAATGGTCGCACTTATGTAGATAATTGGAACAATAGAGCTACCGATGGAGAGATTACGAAGGGTTCATATTCAGGATATGGGTCTATTGATGCTGAAGATGATGAAGAAACGAGAGAAGCTGCTTAATTTTTCTTGAGATAATCTTTATTAACTCTGTTCTCTTTTATTTTTTATGGTGATGAAAAAAGAGGTAAAATTAGATAGTGGTTTTATCAAATGGTTTTCAGAATTGAGGAACAAAGATGTTGCTATTGCTGGCGGAAAAGGCGCTAGTTTGGCGGAGATGTATGCGAATGGTTTTCCAGTTCCTCCGGGATTTATTGTTACGGCCCAGGCTTATACATATTTCATAACTCAAGCGAATTTACAGGGAATGATACAAGGAATCTTGGAGCGTTTACAGACCGAAGATACTGCCGCCTTGAATAACGCTTCTAAAAAGATAAGGGCTTTGATTGAGGCTGCGCAATTGCCTCCTGAATTAGAGCAGGAACTTGTTGAGGCTTATGATATTCTTTCTGTTGATAAGCATGATGGCGGCGCGAGTGATTTATTGCGTGGAAAGAAAGAGGGAAGCTATGTAGCTGTTCGTTCTAGTGCGACTACTGAAGATTTAGCAGACGCTAGTTTTGCCGGGCAGCAGGATTCTTTTCTTGGTGTTAAGGGACATGAGCTTTTAATAAAGAAAGTTAAAGAGTGTTTTTCTTCTCTCTTTACAGCTAGGGCTATTTATTATCGAGTGAAGAAGGGATTTACTAGGGCCGATTCACAACTTGCGGTAGTTGTTCAAAGAATGATTAATTCTGAAAAATCTGGAGTTATGTTTTCGCGTAACCCTCTTGTTAACGATGATTCGGTTATTATCGAGGCTGTTTTTGGTTTGGGAGAGGGAATAGTTTCTGGGAGAATACTTCCGGATCATTATCTGATAAATCGTAATGAGGAAGTTATTGAGATGAAAGTTGCTGATAAGAAGATTGCGCTTGTTAGGGGGCAGAATGCTGAAGTTGATGAAGTCAAGTTAAAAGAGGAAGTTTCTAAGCAACAAGTTTTAACGGGCTATGAGCTAAAAAGACTTGCTCAATATGGAATGCAGTTAGAGGAGCATTATAAAAAACCGCAGGATATCGAATTTGCTATTGAGAATGGAGAGATATATATTGTTCAGAGCAGGCCGATAACGACTAAAGCTAAAGATACTGATAAAGAAATTCATGGAAATGTTTTGCTTTCTGGCCTTGGTGCAAGTCCGGGAATTTCTTCTGGAGTTGTTAGAATTGTTAGAAGTATGGATGATTTGGCTAAGGTAAAATCTGGAGAGGTGCTTGTTACTGTTATGACTAATCCGGATATGGTTGTTAGTATGCAGAAGGCAGCGGGAATTGTTACTGATGAAGGTGGAGTTACTTGTTTCGCTGAAGAGACAAAAGTTCTTACTTCAAGAGGTTTTGTTACTATTAAAGATGCAGTTGAACTTGTTGCATCTGGTCAGGAATTATGGCTTCTTTCTTATGATGCGCTAAATCTTAGACCAGCCTGGAAGCGTATCCTTTCTGGAGCGGGTAGAAAAAGGCATGCGATACGAGTTTCTGTATCTCAAAAAGGAACAATGGATGATAATATTCTTGATGTCACTTCAGATCATAAAATGATTTTCTTTGAGAATCGTGTTTTGATTAAAGAACAGCTCTCATCTGTACTGGAACAGGAAAAATGCATTTCTGTTATCGATTCTCTTCCTGCAACTATGGCTACAAATGATGAAAAGAAAGCTTATGTTCTTGGAGCTTTAGCATCAGATGGAAATATCAAAGTTGACTTGCATCATACAGGAAATCCACGTCGTGGAAGGATAACATTCACACAGAAGCAAACTGATGCTAAAGCTGCTTTTATCGAACGTGTTGGGTTGTATTTTACTGAATGTTTTGGTTCTTCTTTTAAGGAACCCAGATTAAAAGAAAGTTCAGGTTATTTAAGAGAAAGACTTGTTCAAGGATATGCTTCTGATTATATTTGCAATAATTTGGAAATTGCACTTAAACTTAAAAATATTATTCATAATCTTGACTCTTGGGTGCTAACTCTTGATGAGCCATCATGTCTTAATTTTTTAGCAGGTCTTATTGATGGGGATGGTTGTCTTTATGATAATCGCCTTCATATTTATGTTGGTAAGGAACATGTTTTACAAGGAGTAATTTTGGCTTGCCTTCGTCTTGGAATTTTTCCACAAATAACGCGTAATAGAACAATTCATCATGTGCAAATTTTGGAGCGGATTGATGATATTATTCAGCACACTTCTCGTGTTAAAGGAGAAATACGTTTTAAACAACAAGGTAATAAACTTTTTTCTGCAAGAGCTATTCTTTTAGATATTATCGATGAGGTTAATTATAAAGGGCATATCAAGCCTTATGTGCAGAATAATTGTCTAATTGATAGCAGAAAGATTGCTTCTTTTGTTCTTCCTATGACCCAAGCTAAGGAGCGACAACAACTTCTTTCTGTTCTTTCTTCAGGTTTAAGAATGCAACGTGTTAAGAAAATTGCAGATATAGGCGAGATTGACGTCTTTAACCTTGAGGTTGAGGCAGATAACGAGCTTGATCATAATTTTGTAGTTTTTACAAGCAAATATACTCCTATTTTAGTGTCTAATTCTCATGCCGCCATTGTTAGTAGGGAGATGGGAATCCCTGCAGTTGTTGGAACTAGAAATGCTACTCATAAATTGAAAGATGGAGATATAGTGACGGTAGATGGTAATACTGGGAGAGTTATAGAGGGGAAGGGTATTGAGAGAAAGGTTGAAGTTAATCCAATTGTGCCTACTAGGATAAAGATAAAAGTTATTGTTGATTTGCCTGATTATGCTCCTCGTGCGGCACTTTCTGGAGCGCAGAGTGTTGGTCTTGTCAGACTTGAGGGCATAATTGCTTCTCATGGGAAGCATCCTGTTTGGTATTTGAAAAATAATAAGATGAGAGATTACATTTCCGTTTTGTCTTCTGGTTTGAAGAAGATAGCTACGCCTTTCAAAGAGATTTGGGTGCGAACGAGTGATATAAGAAGTGACGAGTATGTTGGTCTTGAAGGAGCGCCACAAAAGAAAGAGGGCAATCCTATGCTCGGAAATCATGGTATAAGATTTAGCTTGATGAATGTTGATTTACTTGAAGCGGAACTTGAGGCAATAAAGGAGATTGCAGATGAATTTTCAGATAAGAAGTTTGGAGTTATTATGCCTCAAGTTATCTCTGTTGATGAAGTTATTAAAACTAAGAAAATAGCTAACGAAGTTAAAATGCCTAAAAATATTGTGATGGGTGTGATGATAGAGACACCTGCGGCTGTGCAGATTATTGAAGAGCTATGTAAGCAAGGAATAAAGTTTGCTTCTTTTGGAACGAATGATTTGACGCAATACACCCTCGCTTTAGATAGGAATAATGAAGATATGCAAGGTTTGTATAATGAAATGCATCCTGCTGTTTTGGCTTCTATAAAGCAAGTTATTGCAACTTGTAAGCGTTATGGAGTGGAGACTTCAATTTGTGGCCAGGCGGGAAGCAGAGAGGAGATGGTTAGATTTCTTTTGAAAGAGGGAATTGATAGTATTTCTGTTAATGCTGATGCGGCTCAAATGGTTTCTAAGTTGGTCGCTGGATTGGAGGCTAAGAATATGCGAGTTGAAAATAATGAAGAAGTGAAACATAGAAAAAGAGAAACTAGGGAAGAATATGAAATTAATAGTTCTAATGTTAATAAAGAGATTGTGACTATGGCGATGAATGAGCAGTTTAATCAGAAAGCGCTTGATGAACTTTTTGGAATTGATAAGAATGTTGCTCAAGCGATGCCTGTGATGAAAGAAGAGGATTTAATTTTAAAGGCATTAGATGATGATTATTCGCCTAATTTGAAAGGTAAGTCGGACATTCCTTCGCTTAATGATGCTATTCCTGTGAATTCTGAATTTTTTGATAAATAATAGTCTTTAACCGAGATCCTCGTTTCTAACTTGCATGCCTGATTTTATCTTTTGTGCATGTTTTTTTATCTTTTGAAATCTTGGTGAGAATTTTGATCTATAGGTTAAGCATCCCATTCCCGTAAATGCTAACCCAATTAAACCTATTCCTACGATATAAGGAGGACAATTAAATTCTTTTGCGATACTTGGAACTATAATCCAGCTACCAATTATGGATGCTCCTACAAGAGTTTCAAAAAGTGAGAGTAAATCTTCTCTACTAGTACGATTAAATAGATAGTCTTGTGCGATTAATTCAGGAATTTCTTCTCTGCCGATGTTTGAAAGTCTGCAGGCGTCGGAAATTACATTTTCTTTTTGTGCATATAATTCAGGGTTTGCAGAGCGATAGCTATCTAGCTTTCTTTGAAGCCTATTTTCTGGGTTGTATCTTTTAACTAATTCTGTTAAATCCATCTTCGTCTTTTTGATATTTCTTCTATATATCTTTAGTAGTTTTGTGTTCATTGACTAGACTCCACTTTTTCAATTAAACCTTGAGATTGTGAGGTTCTCTCTGCTTTTGTTTTTCTGTTCATTTCTGAATCAATAAGAAATCTTCCTTTCATTAAAACATAGTTGCTTATTTCTCTTAAGGTCATAGTTCCTGCGCAAAATCCCGCTAATACAGAGACGAGGTCACCTGCTGACTGGTAAAATGGAAATGTAGGAAATTTACTAGTAAAGTCGCGATAGATTATTGCTAAAGGAACGGCCACAACTACGGCTTTTGCATAATTTTTTCCTAAAATTTTTAAATTATCTATAGTTTCATTATCAATTCTATAAATTATTCTTGAGATTTCTTGTCTAGATATATCTGTGTCTTTTGCTTTTCCAATTAGTTCATTCACCTTTCCAGGATGTCTTCTGTATATCTTTAGTAGTTTTGTTTTCATATTTATTGTTTGAATATTCAATATTTAAATGTTACCACTATATAGTTTATATAACCGAAAGCTTTAAATACCTAATATTATGATAGGAAGTATGACAGAAACAAGAGAAGTGGCGAAAATTGATACTTTTAGAGACAAATATGCTTCAGCAAAAGAGATTGAAGAGCTTATGAGGGGAAGCGATACAAGAGCAGAGCCTGAGCCTGACAAAAGAAGGGCGAATTTACTTAGTCTTTTGAATGTTGGATACAATCATGGAATTAACGTTCCAGGTATGATTGATCCCGCGAGACATCCGAGGGTTTCTGATTTAGACTTATCAGACAATGATAATCCTCATGTTCAATTATACCGAGTGGCTGCTGATAGTAAAAGGAACACTTCAGATGAAGATGCAAGCAAATACTTTTTTGCTAACTCTGGAGAGCTAATTGGGCAGATGAATGATGAATCTACTGGGAAGATTGTAGATAATCCTGAAATGCGAAAAAGATTGTCTGGAGAATTACAAGCTTGGTATGCGGGTTATGAACAAGTAAATAAAAGCATTATGCAGGCGAAAGGGCTTGAAGCTACTGTTAAATCTGGAGGCAATGTTCCAAAGGAATTGCGTGAGCCATTTATAGCAAAAGTTGCAGATGAGAATGCAAGAAAAACTATTGAACATTATAAAAGTAAAGGATTTAGCGAAGAATTACAAGCTGAAGCTGGAAAGATTGCGAAGATTGCCGCGTCTATTGCAACATATACTCCTGAAGATTTTGTTCCTGCTGCCGAAGCATTAGTAAAGGATAGAGAGAATGCTCTTGAAGAATTTACTAGAGAAACTATGAGTCCTAGAAATTATGTAATTGCAGGGCTTAATGAATTGGCTGGAAGTGAAGATGGAGTTACTAGGGCATTAGCTAGAGATTTAGTTTATGCGGCAACTGATTAATACCAAGTTGTTAAGTAACAACGCATATTGAGAGGTGCTTGATTTTATTTTGATATTTATTCTTTCTTATTTCTGATAATTTTTATTGCAATAATTGTGTTAAAGAAGCCAATTGTAAGCCAAAGAGGTATGATTTTGGAGCATGGGCAAGATAATTATTCTGAATTCTATTATTTCTTAACAATTAAAGAATCTATAACTTCAGTCATTTTTTTCACAAAATTTTCAGCGCGTTCTTGCCACAAGTCTATTTCAGCGCCGTGTATCTTTGTAATTTTGCCGTGAATTATGTCTTTGTGCATGGCGAAGACTTGGCGATACCAGTTTACGTAGTCTAACTTAAGCATGCCTTTATCGACGAAATGTTCTTTCATAAGTTCTGAAACGTGTTCTGGTGAGGGCGGAAGAAGATTGGCCATTATTAGTGCGGCTTGAGCGGAATCAACCATTGCCCAATAAATCCCTTCAATAGAACCGAGTTGAGCCATTCTGCTTCTTGCTAAATGAGTTGGCGCTCTTTGTAATGCTTCGTAGACTGCTTCTGGAGTTGGATTTATTCTGCCTTGAACTAATAATGCTTTGAGGGGATTGAAGAATCCGTTATCAATTAGAGCTTCGCCATAACGAACTATATTTAGAACGACTGGATCGCCATGCATTAAATCTTGCCACCAAGTTGTTAGCTTTATTGTATTGACGTGTAAATCTCTTGAATAGCTTTTAGTGCTTACTAGTCTTCCTAGTTCTTCGCGATACCATGCCGTTAACTCGAGATCCCAATTTATTGAGGCATCATCGATTATTATTATCACATCAATGTCTGACGCTGACGTAGCGGTGTTTTTTGCTTGAGAGCCGAATAGGACTGTTGCTTTTACTATATTATCGAATCTTTTATGAACTGATGAGGCAAAGTCTAGGGCTATATCGCGTTCTGAAGTGAGCTTAGGCTGGGAAAGTGGTTTTTTAGTTATTTTTACCTTCGGCTTGCTATGTCTTATTGAGCTAGAAATCATTTATCACCTCGTATATTGATTGGCTTTTTTCTTTTTAAATGTTCGCTACTCTTTTTCTTTGGAATGTATGAAATCAACTATCGCTTCTAGGGTTTGTCTTTCTTCCGCGTTTATTTTGACTTCACATCTATCTTCTGACTTGATTTCATGAGTAATCTCAATCCCTGCGCCAGGATAGTTGTAAGTCACTATCATATCTGAGTCAACTTTCTTAACGCATGTATTTGTTCTTCTCATCTCTAGTAGTTTTCTTGGAATTTGGATTGTTGCAAAATCATCGAAGTTTCTTGCTTGATAAATTCCTCTCGGAGGACCATAGTAAAAAGGTTTTATTTCGGATCCTGTGCCCATTCCTCCGCCCATATAATTTTCTAATTTGACGGGTATTTAATGTTTTATATTGTCTATTTTATTCTGTTGGCGTGCCTGATACGCGACTTCTGCCTTGCATTTCTCCGCCTAGGGATGTTGGAAGTCCTGAGAAGCCAGCACCATAAGTTTGGAAGTGAACATCTGGTAATGTAGCGCCATAACCAGAAAAGTAGCCGTGCGTTGGAGGAGTTTTCCAATAGGATGACATTTGCATTGGATAAAGTGAAGAGTTGAACGCACTAAGAGTTTCACGGAATGGAGTCGTTTTGAAATCTGCGAACCATCCGCCAGTTTCTACTATTTGCTTTATTTTGTTTACTTTATCTCCAAATTGCTTTCTCAACACTTCTTCGTGTTCTTTTATTGGAACATTTCCCATTCCCATTGGTAATTCTGTATGTGCAAGGCCGAAATTATCGGATAAGTGAACGTGTTTGATATAAGGAGCGATAGTTTGTGTTTCTTTGACTATGTCTTTATCATCATATCCTGATTTGCGAATCATATTGATATGGCCAACGTCCCAAGTTACTCCGATTATCTCTTTTGCTTTTTTATCTGCTTCTTTTCTGGACATTCCGTCTTCTACTGCTTTATCTGAGAATTTTTTATGTGCTGCTTCAACTAGTTTCTTTATGTCTTCTGCTCTGCTTATTCCCATGCCCGCAGGGGGATTTTCAAGGCCTAATATTGGGGTTGATTTGCCGAACTCTTTATAGGCATCAAAAGCAGCGTTTGCGAAAGTTTCTGATGCCTTTTCGATTCCGAAATCTTCAAGAGCGCGATATTGTACAGGGACTCCCGCATGGTCTTTTATTGAATTAAGATTTCTTGTTGCTTTTGCTATTTCGTCTATGAAATCTTTTAGCTTTTCGGGATTTTTTTCATGTCCTTGAAGCTTTGGAACTATTTGTTCTCTAACTTCTTTCAAGGCAGTTTTTAATTTATTATTTCCTTGCTTTGTTGCGCTGTCATAGGCGTTATTGTAGATTTCTTGTAGAGTGAGATAAGCATCTTGGGCATATTGTTTAGCGAAGCCTAATTCACTGACGGTTTGCTTTGCTAGATCTCTTTCTGTGTTATTTGAAAATGTGTTTAGGAATTTTTCATATTCCTTTGGATCTTTTTCGGATAACTTGAAGAATTCGGGTATCTTTTCTGCAAATTCTGGATTTCTTTTTAGTCCTTCTTCATCGCGAAAACTTGTGCCTCTAACAAATGAAATTCTTGCTTGGTCAGCCAGTCTTGTTACTTGGCTTAAGGAATCAGTCCATTGTCTCTTGTTGAAATCATCTATCTGTGCTTTAGGATCAGTTATTTTATTTTGAAAATAATTTTCTTGTTGTCCCGGAATTGCGCTTAGTTTTCCCGTTTGTTCATTTATTACTAAAAATCTTGAGCTTATTTCTTTCATTTTTCCATTTTCGTCTTTTACTTTCACTTTTGTATTGGGCTCTGGTAGGCCATTGCTAGTGTGGAAAGTTATTACGATATTGCCATTAGGGTCTAGCTGATGGCCTCTTTGAATTGAGCTTAAAACTTCGCGTTCTACTTGTTTTCTTTGAGCTTCATTCCAACCGCCTTCGCTCCAACCTGTTGCTTCAACTAGTGGAGCGTGGAATGTTAGTTCTGCCCCTGATAATTTTTTTAGTCTTTCTATTTCTTTGAAGTGCTGTTTTGGAATGTAGTCAATTAAGCCCATCGGGCCTTCGCCTTTTGCTATGTTCACTCCGGATACTTCGATGACTTTTGCTCCAGTGTTTAGCTTTTTTGAAACTGCATCAATCTGGTTTGCAGTTCTTGGGTCTGAAGGAAATCCGAAAGAGCTTGCAGGTAAGGTATATCCAGTAAAGTTATCACCGTAACTGGAGATTTTTTTATCGTAAAAATTGTGTGAGTAATCAGCCATACTACTTCAGAGGGATGTATTTATTTAAACCTTCACCAGAGGGATTTTTTCTTCTTTCTTTCGTCAGCTAAACTTGGGGTGTAAGTTTCTTTTCTTTCTGTTGAAAATTCGTGTTCTCTTGCTTTTTCGGCTTGTCTTTCTTCTCGAGTTCCTTGGGCTATAGTCGGCGCTTTATTATCTTCTTGCTTTTTTGATTCATAAGTTAAGCCATCTTTTTTGCCTGTGGTTGGGCCATAGGTTGTTGCTCTTGCTCCATCATACGAATTTTTTCTTTCTTCTCTATCTTCTGATTTTTCTCTTCTTTCTTCGGAGAGTCTTGGAGTTTCTCTAGTAGTTACTTGCTCTAGATTTGAAGTTTTGCCTTCTTTTTTGACATTTATTTGCATTTGTTGTCTTTCTAGTGCGCCGGCTCGCATTCTTTTAATTATCTCAAGTTTTTGTTCTAGAGTTAATTCTTGTTCTTCTTCCTTTTCTGCTTCTTTCTCGATTATTTTAATTTTGCTTTGCTTTTCTCTAAGGATTATTTTATTTTCTTTTGTAAATTCTTTAGATTTATTTTGAATTTCTTTAATTATTCTTTTCATTTTATGGCCAAGCGGGCATCATATGTGCTTTTTTATAAGTGTCAAATAGAGTTCTACATTTTTCTGAAGAGTCAATCACGACTTGGGAGCGAATTATTTTTTCAAATGCGTCATCTTTCCTTATTCCTCTTGATAAATCTTCTTTCTCAGGCTCTACTTTTTCAGTTTTAAAGAAAGAACCGAATCCAGAAAATAAGGCTGAAAATGGATTGCTATCATCTGCCTTTTCTTCTTTCTCGTTTTTTGTTTTTTTGTCTGCAATAAACATTTCAATATCTTCTCTTATCTGTCCTATGCTTTCGTTTGTTGAACCTTCAATTAAACTTAGAATATCCCCAAAGTTACTTTTTTTAGATTCCTCTTTAAAGATTTCAATCTCTTGTTCGTTTAGAGCGTAAGAAGTGAATACGATTTCAGTTCTTCCTCCATATGAGTAACCTTGCCCGACTCTTTGAGGGATTCCTCTAAAGTTCAAGTCTATAGCAACAACAGAATAGTATTTTCTTGTTTTTACTTTTGAGAAACTTGAGGGGAGATTGCCTGCATCTACGTCATCATTTGGATCGTAGCCACTCTGACAAAGAAGAGATAATTCTAGAATGATTGTATTGAAAGTATTTACAAGTGCAGCAGATGGCTCTATATTTTGTTCAAGGCGATTTGCTGATTTTAGATAGGGAGTAATCCATCTTGAGTATAATTGAATGTTATTATACTGACTTTTGAGATATTGCCTTTCGATTTCATATCTTTTTCTCATTTCTGTTTCTGATTCTCTTAACCAGCGATTAAACTCCTCTATTCTTTGTTTTACAATTCTTTTTACTCGGTCATTAAGATCTATTTTATCTACCGAATTTGCATCTTCTGCGACCATAAAAGCGTCAATTATTGTGACATAGTCAAATTGGGCTACTAGGCCTTTGATACTTGTGTTCCCTCGCTTAATGTCTACGTTGTCCATCCAGATTTGTTTTAGAGAATAATAGGCGGCATCTTTTTTCCCCTTGTCTTTTGACTTTAGATCATCATAAAGCTCAAGTCTTATCTTGAATTCTTTTAAGTCGTATATTATATTTAGAATTGATTTTAGAACAGTGTTTACTGTTCCTAACATACTCATTGCTTTCTCTTGCATAGCCGTTGCTTTTTGACCCAGTTCGGAGAAATAGCTTGAACCTGGAGAGGCGACGAAGTTGTCATTTATTTTATCTACTTTTTTGAACATCTTGTTTGTAAAATCAAGAATCCAGAAATATAATGGCTCAAGACTTTCGGTCATTGAATCGTAGATTATTTTGTGCTTTTCAATTGGAGTTTTGAGGGCTTTAGCGTCCATAGGGCTCATCATTGTTTTGTCTAAGTCTATCATTTCCCCTTCTACTGGCTCGGCGATTTTCATCGCCTCTTGATAACCTTTCTCTTTTATAATTGCTTTAACTTGCTCTCTAACTTTTGGGCTACAATAGACATCAGGACTGATAGTAGCTATTAGTTTATGTATATCTGCCATCTTTTTGCTAGGAGGTAGAGGGTTTATTTAAACTATTCCTTGAGAATTATTATTGTAAAATTATTCTATATTGTTCTCTTGGTTGCGAGGTAAGGGTCAGCTCACATGCTCTGCCTAAATCTTCTAGAATGCTTTTGGCTAGTCTCGATTTTGGCTTTTCTGGCTCTTGATATCTTGCATCTTTGTTTCTTTCTGTAATGTTAATTGAAATTTCGCCATCCCTTGCTTTTAATTTGCCCCAATGAGCAGGAGGATAGCTAGATGCTTTGACGTGGCTTTCAAATTCCCTATATAATCTGGACATTACTTCTTCGGAGTTTGATAGGCCATGAAACATGTAGCCTTCAAATCTAGCTTTTAGATAAGGATGAAATTTCCCTTCTTTCCCAATGTTTAATTCTTCTACTTTTGCTTCTTTTGCATCCCTTGCGTAAGTAATAAGAGTTCTCCAAAAGTTTGTTGTAAAGTCTTCCTTTACTAGAGATATCCTTGTTCTCTTTTCTCTTTCTGATAATCTGTTGAATTTTGCTGAGTCTTCCTTAAATTGAGAACATAGACTTTGACTATAGAAAATCATAAACCTTGTTGTTGGTTTGAATTCAGGGAATGAGGCCATATTTTTCTTATTTAGATTAGATATTTAAAGATTCTTACAACGAACATTTTATATATTTCTCGCTCTTAGGGTTAATATGGGTTTTTTTAAAAGAGGCGAGGTAGTTGACTTGACTGAATGGAAGCGCCGAGGTTTGTTAGAGATGCCTCCGGAAGAGCCTTCTTTGGGGAAGATTGACAAGAATGGAATGATTGACCTTACCGCCATTGGAGCTAGCGAACCTGCTTCTAACCCAAGTGTTTCTCCAAGTGCCGAATCTAATGTTCCAAGTTTTGATTTTCTTGATAATCCTTCACAAACTCAATCTTCGCAACCGATTGTCCAGCAGTCGCCTTTGGAGTTAAATGAACTAAAATTAAAGCTGGATGATACAATGTTTAAGCTGGATTTGATGCTTGAAAAGATTAAGAATATTGAGAGCCGATTGGGGATAGGATGATTAAGCTTCTTTTATTGATTTTTGAGTCCTGTTATTAGTTTTTTTAGCTCGTCAATAGTTTGAGAGCCATCAGCCAATGTAATACTCTGCCCGTAGTAATTTAATGAGTTCCTTAAAATTCTTAATCTGTCAAATAATTGTGATAGTTCTTCATTTTTGACTATTTCTTTGAGGAAACAAGTATAGCATTCATGATTGTATATTTTGAAATTTTTGCTGATTGCTATGGCTTCTAGCAATTCTCTAGCGGAATCATAGTATAGTGAAATCTTAGAAGTTATGGTTGTTTCATTTAACGGCAATATATCTGCACTCAGTTTTTTATTTTCAGATGTTTGTCTTAACGAGTTGATAAGCTCTAAATCTATATTTGAAGGACGAGCTATTTTTTTAGCAAGGCATTCTTTCCAGTCCATTATTCAATTACCCATCCTTTTTCTATAATGGATATGAAATTTTTATTTTTTAACACGTTCTTGTAATGAATTTGAATCTTTCGGTTCAATTTCTTTTCAATCTTTTCAAAATTTATATTGCGTTTTTCAATATCTACAAATATGTCAAGGTCAGATTCTGCAGTGTTTTCAACTTTCGCTATAGAGCCAAAAAGAATAGGTTTTTTAAAAAGAAAATCTTTGCCGAATTCTTTTAGAAGATATTTTAGAGTTAGTCTCCAGTAAGCTCTTGCAAGGTCTTTAAAGAGAGAAGATTCTTTATTTGCACGATAATAAATATAGACTCTGTCTCTTCTAGATAATAATGACTCTTGTTTTTCAGCCTCTTTTAGGAAGGTTGATGCAGTAGGGGGGGACAACTTTGATATTCTTGCATATTCTCTTACAGAATACTCTCTATGCGTATCTTCAAAAAATGGTTTAAGTCTGTTAAATATTTCTAACATGTGTTAAAAATAACTAACACTTGTATTTAAATGTTATCTAATAAACAGATCAGACTTTCTCGAATAGATTATTTTTTATACTGCTCCTTATATGGTCTGATATGGCGGAACGCGTTAATCAGCTTATTGACTTTTTGAAAGAGATTGAGCAGTTCAAGAGTGTGCAACGAGTGAACGTTATTTCTAAAGAATTGAGACGGGAGAGCGACGCGGAACATACGTGGCATCTTGCTATGTTCTTTTTGTTGTTTGAGAAAGAGTTGCCTGTAGGAATTGATTTAGTGAAGGTGTTGAAATTATGTTTAATACACGATTTGCCTGAGATTTATGCAGGAGATACTTTTGCCTTTGATACTATTGCAGTTAAGACTAAGAAGGAGCGAGAAGACAAAGCTGCAAGTAAGCTATTTTCTAATTTGCCTGATGACTTACGAACAGATTTTATGGCTTTATGGAAAGAATATGAATCATGTGTAACTAAAGAAGCACAATTTGTTAAATCCTTTGATAAAATGCAGCCTATTTTACAACACCTTTGTACAGAGGGAAGGGTATGGAAGGAGCGCGGTATAAAATATGAACAAGTTGATGGTAATAAAAGAAATCATATGACTCACCATAGTCTAACAATGGATATTTATGAGCGATTGATGGAAGAGGCTAAAGAGCGAAGACTGCTCTAGTAGATTTAAATACTAATTCTCGCTTTAGTTTTTATGAATCTGGAAAAGTTCATTTGGGCTTATGCCTTACAGAATGCTATTGATTTTGGTAAAACTGATGCTTCCAAGATATTGCCTAAATTATTTCAACATGGGCTTGATAGAAAGGATATTGGGAAAATAATGCCTGAAATTCAGAAAGTTGTTGCGGAAGTGAATAAACTTTCTTCTGATAAAAAAGTTATTGATTTTAAGAATTATGAGAAATTTGTTAAAGTGCATGAGCATAAAGATGGAGGGTTGCCGGAGCTTGAACATACGGGAAAAGTTGTTACTAGATTGCCTCCAGAGCCTTCAAAGTATAATCATATCGGTCACGCTCTAATTTTTATTATTCAATATCTTTATGCTAAAAAGTATAATGGAAAATGTATTTTGAGAATTGAAGATACAAATCCAGAGAAATCAAGCAAGGAGTTTTATGATGCTATGAAGGAAGACTTGAGTTGGCTTGGTATAAAATGGGATGAGGAAGTTATTGCTTCTAACGATTTGGTAAAGATGTATGGTCTTTGCGAGAAACTTTTGAATAATGGCGATGCTTTTGTTTGTTCTTGTTCGCAAGATAAAATTAAAGAGCTTCGAGAGCAGATGATTGCTTGTAGTTGCCGTTCACGCGATTCAAAAGTTAATTTAGCTGAATGGAAAATGATGCTTGATAAGAAATTTAAAGATGGAGAGAGAATTGTTCGGCTGAAAGGCGATATGGGCTCGAATAATGGCGTTATGCGAGATCCTGTTATCTTTAGAATTTCTTATGCTTCTCATTTTTTGCAAAAGAAGAAATATTGTGTTTGGCCGACTTATGATTTTGAAAATCCAGTTGAGGATTCGCTAAATGGGGTTAGCCATGTTATTAGGACCAATGAGTTTGAGTTGCGTGACGAGTTGCATAAATTCATTCAGGCTAAGTTGGGCTTGAAGAGCCCTATTGTTCGTGAGATTGGGAGATATAGAATAGCTGGCGCGGAAACACAGGGACGTGTAATTCGAGAGATGATTGAGTCAGGTAAGATGATCGGATGGGATGATCCGCGTCTTGTGACTATTAGGGCGCTAAGAAGAAGGGGATTTTTGCCTGAAATGTTTTTTGAACTTGCGAAGGTTGTTGGATTATCAAAGTCAAGCGGACAGATTGATTTCGCTGTTTTAGAGTCTATTAATCGTAAGCTTGTTGATGCTAGCGCTAAAAGATATTTCTTTATTCAAAATCCTATTAAAATTTCGGTTGATGGCGCGCCTTCTTTAAAATGTAAAGCGCCCTTGCATCCGTCAGGAAATTTGGGATTTAGAGCCTTGAATACAAATGAGGATTTTTATATAACTAAGAAGGATTTTGATTCTTTGAATAAGAGCAAGAAGGGGAATGTAAGATTTATGCATCTACTTAATGCCTCTTTTTCTAAGGGGAAATTTGCTTTCCTTTCAGAGGAAGTTGATTCTAAATTGAAAGCGAGTTTTGTTCATTGGTTGCCTGCTTCTAAAGAGGAGAGTATTAAGACTAGGATAATGATGTCTAATGCTGAATTTATTGAGGGTTTTTTAGAGGCTGGAGCTAGTAAGCTGAAAATTGGGGAAATTGTGCAATTTGAGAGGTTTGGTTTTGTTAGGTTAGATAAGAAAAGCCATAAAGGTATGGAATTTTGGTTTACCTGTTCTTAAGGGATTTTGGTTTTTGCTGAAATAAGTGTAAAAATGGAATTAAGTGTTATCTGATAACTATTAGCTATGCTTTTTGTTTGACTTTAGGGATAAAATCGCAAAACTTCACGAACAAAGCGAATGCATCAGCACTCACTGACTAGAATTAATGTAACTTCATCTTTTTTGTGCAACTAATTGTGTATCCTAAATTTTTTCTTTAGCCGAATTATTATGTCTATTGATGTCGCAAAATCTTGCTTTATGGAGGTTTACTTAATATTTTAAAGTTTTTTTTAACAATTACCCTTTTGGATATTGACGATATTTAGCGAAATCTTTATAAACATCTTTTTCTAGTCTAAGAGATTACTAATAAGTAAAAGGAGGTTTATCATGATAAATACAAAAAGAGGTCTTAGTGACATTATAACAAACGTCTTGATTATCCTTCTAGTGCTAGTTGCTGTTGGAATTATCTGGGCTTTTGTACGTCCCGCAATTCAAGGCGGAGCACAACAAGTTGCTGGAGCAAGTGATTGCTTAGCCGTTAATGTTGTTCCTACTGCTTGCTCGAATACAGTTACAGGAGCAACTACCGGAGCAGATTTATGGAATGTTACTGTTAGCATGGGCACTGGTTCAACTGCGAATATAGAAGAGTTGAAGTTCATATTTAGAGATTCAACTGGAGCAGTTAGGACGAATACTACTACTATAATACCGGAGGAGTTTGAATCAAGGACTTTTGATGTTCTTGGGTTAACTGGTTTTTCAGAGGATACTGTTGATATCGCAGTAGTTGTTTCTGCTAGTGGACAGTTAAAGACTTGTGAGCCTTCTGGCACACCTGTTACTTGCACGTCTCCGGCTTAAGGAGATTTATTTTTTTCTTTTTCTTTATTTTTTTTAACTTGAGGGCGAGAGCTCTGTTAAAATGTAAGGAGTTTATGGGACTTATTGCTCAATAATCACTTTAGCTTTTGACAGAATTTCTTTTGTGATTTCAAGGAGTTCTTCTTCAAGGTTTTCTTCAATTGATAATTTTGTGCCGTATTGATAGTGTTCTCTTATTTGCATTGTTGTAAGTTCGTCTTTTGTACTATCCAGAAGGGCGACTTTTTCTATTAGCTCTTTGTTTAGAGGAATTTGTTTATTTTCAATCAGACTATTTATTAATGCAAAAGTGCATTCTTGATTTCTTGAGTCATATCCAAATTTTATCGCGATTGCTAATAAAGATTGATAAATAGAATAGAAAAAAGCGCTTGCTGACCAATCGGAATATTCTGTTTTTGCGAAGTGAATTGCGGCTTTTAGATTATGTTCTGCTTTTTTTATATGTTCTAATGCTTTTTGTTTATCAGGGGTTATTTTGATTAGTCCTCTGTGTTTCTTTCCTAAGGCTAGTTCTTTTTGTGCTTTTTCAAGACACCAAGCTAATCTTTTTTCAGTGTTGTTCATTGGTTTATTATTTCTATAAGGGCTTCTTCTCCAGAAACAAATATACCCTTTAAAGCGTTAAGGATAACCTTATTTTTTTCTTTTATCTGTTCTGTTAAGTCTTCTTTTGTTTGGAATAATGGGTGAATCTTTTTTTGATTTATTACGTTTATTGATTCAATTTCTTTTTTTATATTTTTTATATTATCTTTGTTGACTATTAGCAGAACATCAATATCATTGGCTTTTTCTTCATTTGTTAATATAGAACCAAATAATATTGAGGCAGTTGAATTTATTTTTTTTAGTTCTTTGAGCCACATTTTTATATAAGGGTTTGCTTGCTCTTTTTCTCTTTTAAGAAGAAAGATAACATAATCTTTTGAGTGTTCGTTTTTAAGATTTAAAGAGTATATATTGGCCATACCAATCTTTTTTTTATTTAAAATTCCTTTTTCTTCTAACCTTCTTGCTATTTTTAGAGCACCCATTACGCTTATTTTTAGTTCTTTTGAAAGAGTGGTTGCTGAATGTTCTTTTTCAGGAGATTTCAGAATAGCCAAGATTAGTTTCATTTCGTTTTCAATTGGGTTTTTCATTTTAAACTTATAGTTTAAATAACTAAACTTATAGTTTAAATAGCTTTCGGTTTAATAATAGTCTGTGGGCAATTAGTTTCTTGCAATTACTTAGATTTCTTTTTTACTGGCTTTGCTTTAGCTTCTTTTGCTTGTTGCTTTTGGATTTCTTCTTGTTCTTTCTTTAGAACTTCCTTTAGCTTGTCTAGTTGTTCAAGCTTTGCTTTTATAGCGTCGCTATCGGAGCTATTTCCTTGAATAACTTGAGGTTGGGCTTGAGTTTGTGCTGGAGAGCCTTGAGGTTGAAGTCCGGGCATTTTTTGAATATAGTCAAATAGTGATGATTTTTCTAGCTTTAGAACTGTTTGAGATTCATCTTCAATGTGTGCTTTAATTATGTCCATGCCGGATAGAATGCAACTCACACTCCAGACTTTCTTTCCTTTTACGTTTTGAATTACTGCAATCATTTTCTTGATATTTGAGGTGATATTGCGATTTCGCATTTCATCTTGTAAGATTCCATGTAGGGCCTCTAAGTCAATATTTATGCCGATATCTAAAGGTTCAGGAGTTTTCTTTTCAATCATATCAAATAATTGTAAGGCTACTTTTTTATCTAGAGTGAATGCTGCGAATTTCTTTTTAGAAGGTACGAAATAGTCTATTTGATGGACGTTATTGCCTGACTCAAAGTCTATCACGAAGAATCCTGCTGTTAAGAAAGCGTCTTTATTTTTCTGTTGGAAGTCTTTGTAGGCGTCGGAGCCTTGAAGCTTGTGAAGATATGGTTTGATTTTCATCTCTTTATAACTTCTTGAGTATTGGGATGTTTATAAAGATTTAGCTGTTGCTTGATATTTCAGCATCTATAAGCTCTTTTGTGGTAATTATCCTAATTTTGTTTTGTTTTCTGAAATCTTTATCATCTGTCCAAATAGGGCAGGAATTATGGGCAAGAGAGGTTGCAACTATTGGAACATCGTCTTTGTCAATATGGGCGATTATCTTTTCTGCTTCTTCAACAAATGGAAGAATCTTGCTGTTTTTTATTGTGATAATATGTTTTGACAAGATAAATAGGGTATTTTCTAAGTCGTCTTCAGATAGCTTTGATTTTTGTAATAACTCTTCTTTATGTTCTTCAATTTCTTTGTAGACTATTTCTGGTGAAATTAGAGTCTCATAGGTATGGGTTAGGAGTTTTCTTACCTCACTATCTTTTATTAATGCGGATATTATAATGTTAGTGTCCACGACTAGCATATAGTTTTTTAGTTGCAGAAGATTTTATACTTTTGCTTATTTTTTCAACATCCTCGTTAGTGAGTTTACTTTTTGAGGCAATTTCGTTAAGTATTTCAAGGTCGTTTACTCTCTGCTCAATTGCGCGCCGAGCTATTTCACTCCATTTTATTTCAGTGAACTTTTTCATTCTTATTGCTAGTTCTTCAGGAACAGAGAGGGTTATGTTTGTCATAAATAGTTATGCGTTAGCACATATTTAAGGCTTTCTATGCATTGGCAAGACATTTCTTAATTGGTTCTATCACGTTTTTTTTAAAATCTTGGTCTTCAGGAAGTCCAGGTTTATCAAGCGCACCAGCAAGGTCTTTTAATAAAGAGCCATTTCTTCCAAGAGAAGGTCTACATCCAACTGTCCCTACAATCATCATATCTTCTGGAGAATTTTTTTCACCAATGTATGCCCAAAGTTGATAATCTATAATTAAGCTACTTCTTACTCCAGAGCAATATTTTACACCCATTTCAAGATGAGCCTCACTTGGTCCTTCCAAATCTAAAAAGTATTTGTCTTCATCTCCAGGCTTTCGAGTAGTTTTGCCTTCCCATTTTGCTTTAACTGGAACTTTGTATTTCATACAATTAACTCTTCTTCAAGTTGCTTGATAAACTTATCTATCTTGATACCGAATTCTGGCTTTTTGCCTCTTGGTCTTACTGCTAGTGTTTTGGAATTTTCTTCTTTATCGCCTACTACTAAAATGTAATTTACTTTCATTAGTTCTGCGTCTCTAATTTTAGCTTGAACTGTGTCGCCTCTTGAGTCTGTATCTATTTTTAATTCTGGAATTGCTTTTTTTAGCTCTTGAGCTATTTTTTCCGTAGCTTTTATATTTCTATCTGTAAAGCTGATGATGCGGACTTGTCTAGGTGATAGCCAGAGTGGAAGATTTCCATTTAGATGTTCTAGTAATATTCCGATAAATCTTTCTAGTGAACCGAAAATTGCGCGATGTATTACTAAAGGAGTATGCTCTTTATTATCTGCGCCAGTGTAGTTTAGCTCGAATCTTAGAGGAATTTGCATGTCTAGCTGAATTGTGCCACATTGCCAGCTTCTATTTAGAGAGTCTTTGATATGTAAATCTATTTTTGGTCCGTAGAATGCTCCGTCGCCTTTGTTTATAGTATATTTTATTTTTGCTTTTTTTAGTTCTGCTTCAAGGGTTTTTTCTGCTTGGTTCCAGACTTCAATTTCTCCCATGAATTTTTCAGGACGTGTTGATAACGTTAACGAGTAATCGAAACCGAATGTTTTTTTGTAATAAAAGTCTATGAGTTTTAGCGCACTTGCTATTTCTGACCCTACTTGTTCGTTTGTACAGAATATATGTGCATCGTCTTGCATGAAGCGAATCACACGGAAAAGTCCGGAAAGAACACCTGAAAGTTCCATTCTATGTAAATAGCCGAAATCTGAAAGTCTTAATGGTAAGTCTTTGTAACTTCTTGTTTTTGACTTGAATAACAACATAGCTCCTGGGCAGTTCATTGGCTTCACTCCAAAATCTCGATCTTCATATTTTGTTAGGAACATATTGTCTTTGTAATGAGTCCAATGGCCGGATACTTTCCATAATGCATTGGAGAAGATTTGAGGAGTGGCTATCTCTTGATAGTTTTCTTTTTCTTGGGCGTTTCTTGCGAATTGCATTAGTTTATTGTAAATATGCAATCCCGAGGGATACCAGAAGGTGCTTCCGGGCGCGACTTCGTTGAAATTGAATAGCTCAAGTCTTTGACCGAGAATACGATGATCGTTATCTTTTAGCTTTGAAGTGTCTAGCTTGGAAGTTGACATTTCTTTTAATAGTCTTTTTAGTTCTTCCGAAGTTATTTCTTTTTCTACGCTCTTTACTTCATTTTCTTTTGAACTTGAGAATGTTTTGCTTAGTTCTGATAGTGGATGGCCTTTTGTTTTTAATTCGAAGGTCTTATAGTAGCCGAATGGAGCTCTTGTTGTGTTGAATTTCTTCTTTAGCTCATGTTCGGCTTGCTCTAACATTTCTAACGCTATTTTAGGCGGGGCGAGATTTGATGATAGATGGGCATAGGGATATAGAACTATATTTTTTGCTTTAACTTCCGAAGCATGTTTTTCAATTGAACTAAGTAATTGCTTTAATTCTTCTTGTGAATCGCCTTTTTCAACACTCGTGAGGACAACGAGACATTCTTTTACTTCTTGCTCTTTTTTTTCTTTATCATTAAGCTCGGGAGCGTCTTTTACAGCTTTTTTTTCAGCTTTGAATTTTATGTAATCGCAATGCAGGGATAGTGTTCGCATGATTAAATCATGAGATTAAGGTATAAAAGGTTTTTTCTTTTATTTAGGAGCATACTTTCCAAGATATTCGACTAGACACAAGTCTTTTGTATTTTCAGAAGTTTCTAGAATAGTTATAAATCTGGCTCTATCTCTAGCATCTTTTGGAATATACCATATTTCATTATCTTTAGAGTCTTCATCATCTTGGGCTTTATCATACCCAATTGAATTCATATAATTTGTAACATGGTCTTTGAGTAATCCAAGAATAAAACTATTATTGGCAGAGATAGTCATGTCTTCTTGAGTCATAAAAGAATCTCTTGGAGATTGAGGTAGACCTTCTCTTTTTTTTGCTTTGTTTACAACTCTTAATATGTCGAATTCATCAGATATGTCTTTTGCTTTTACTTTTAGTCCTTCAATAGTTGAAAGATAGTCTGCGAGTGTTTCTGTCATTATTTTTCCATTTCAAATAATTGAATTTTTAGAGCGTCCGCTTTTCCTGAATTAATCTGGAATAAGTATTCTACCCTTTTTCTTTCTTCTTGATCGTTAAAATATTCATCCCATCTGCAATTGGGGCTAATTTCGCCAGCTATAGTCTCAAAAGTTTGATATCCTTGTTCATTCATATAATCATCAACTAATTCTGATATTTTTTTTGAAGTTTTATATTCTTTAATTACAGGAATTTCAAATATTTCCAAGGTTCTGCGTTTTTGTTCTTCCGAACCTATAATTAATGTAAGATTGCCCAAGTGTTTTGCACCAAGATGATTTCCAGCTTCTGATTCATTCTTACACATTCTTGAAAGCAGTTCACTTATTTTAGTTTCTTCTGCATCATTTGTTTTTACTTCTAATCTTTGTTCTAGGTAGTTACGGAGAGTTTGTTCTGTCATTTTATTCGATCGTTACCTCAACCTTTGGATTTTTTGTAGCCATAACTTCAGTTAGAATTAATTTTGTTATTCTTCCGTCTCTTTCATAATTTATTTGTCTCCAGTTGCCTGTTGGGGAAACTTTTCGATCATTAAGTTCTGGACGAGTAGTGTATCCATTATGTGTGTAAAATTCATTTATATTGAGCAGTATTGTGTCGAGTCCGCCAAGATTTTGAACCATCGGTATTCCAAATCCAGATTTACGGGCGGAATTTTCTTTCTCCAAAGATTTTGCAATTTTTGTCATATCTCTCTCTTCATCTGAAGTTAGCAAATTAAAAGCATAAAGTGATGCACGATTAGCGTCGCGTTTTGCTAAGTTTGCTTGGTGTACAATTATTTCGTCATTCTCGTTTTTTCTTAGCAATTTACCAAGAGATCCTATTTGTTCTTGATTAATCGGACCGCAATAATCTAGACTATTAACATCAAAGCTAAAACTATCTTGTTCTTTGACGAAATTTTCAATTGATTTATTAACTATTCGAATTCCGAGCTTTTTGTCTTCTAGTGCTTGGGCTACTCTTGGGTCTCTTTCTATTCCTGTAATGTTTTCTCTTGGAATGCTTAATGGGTCGTAGACTTGGTGAATCTCTGCGGCATCAATTCCGGGAAAACATAAGACATATAGGTCGCTTGGCTTCTGAAAACGTAAGAGAGTGCGGTCAACCATGCCTCTAAGTAAGTCACGTGCTTTTGCTTTTGCAGGATCGTTTGCATAGTCTTTTTGGAGTTGAGTCATTGCCATATTGCTTTAAATTGCTATTTAAACCTTGCTATTGTGTTACTACTATCGAATAACATTAGAGGAAAGATTTATATAGGCCTTCACTCAAAAAAGGAGATGATAAACAAACGAGGAATTAACATAAGAGTAAAGAAGCAGAGCTTTTTGGAAAGCTTAGGAATTGGCTTGGATAGAGAGAGCCATTTTACAATTTCGCCTAGTGGAGAGTATATTGTTGGAGATAAACTCGGACACGGAGGAGATGTTGAAGTTGTATTCTATGATTCTCCTAGGTCTTTGAGCGCTTTAGATAAGCATATTGCTGAAACTCAAGCAACCTTGAGGGGTAGCGATTATTCTGGAGCAGTTAGAGTTTCTAGCGATAACGATTTGATTCAATCAAGATATCTCCCTGAACTTTTTTCAATTCAAAGCAGAGATGAAGAATATGCAAGACCTGAAGACTTTAAGGATGAAGTTGATAAGATCGTTGGTAATTCTCCTAGTAAATTATTTGTTAGAAAGGCTGCTTGAGAATGATCGAGACAACCATTTTAAAGGTTAGACATGAGGGTGAGGAATATAAAAAATTACTTCCTTTTATTCAGCGAGCGCATTGCTTTAGCTTTGAACAAGCTGCGAAAACTTATAATGAATGTGAAGATTTTGAAAGAAATTGGAAACTTGACTTGGGGAAATCGAGTCGCACTAAAGTTCTCGGCGCTTTAGAAGAAGGTTTTGCACAATTACCTGGCGATCAGAAAAAATATGCAATCGGAGCATTTGATTATTTATTTAGAAATAATGTTCCAGTATGGTTTTTAGAAAGGTTTAACGTAGATGAAAGCTTGAAGCTTAAGGAATTATTTGATAGACACCGTTCTGCTGGAAATTTTGCATTAGAAAGATTATTTAATCAGGATGTTGGCGCTTTTCTTAGCAATTATAAAAAATCTAGCGAGATTTTTGATGATATTATCGTTTTGCGGGATAGGCATATTGCTAAAAATTTGGATTGTGCTGAAAGAGATATCCGTGTAAGATATCCTGAAATTAAAGCGGATCCTTTAAATTTTTTTGTTCAAACTGGTGCATCGCATAACCCTGAACTTTACGCTCATGAGTCAGTTAAGGTTGTTGATTTAGTTTCGCAGAGTTCAGAGGGCCCAGAAGATTTATTCATTGAGGGTAGAAAACAAGGTAAATCTTATGATGAATTGCATAGAGAAATGCTTTTAGTTGGAATAAAAACTTTACTTCCGCAGAGATATGGTCCTTTACCAGAAGGATTTATTTCAATGAGTTATCAAGAGCTCGTTAATTGGGTTAAGAGATAAATTTACTTAATTGAACTTTAGAACGCTTTTGCTGATGATCTTTTAGAAATGAATTAATTTTTTCTATCGCGATTGCTTTTAATTCGCCAGATAACAACTTGCCGGAGCGATAATCTTTCTCTATTTTTGCTAATTTTTTATCATCTTGCTCAAAGAGCATTTTTAGATAGATGAATGAGATGTCTATGTCAGGATTTCCTCCGTATTTTCTATGCTCTTCTAGCGTATCTTTACCGCCAGAGAAGGCATATTTATTTATTTTTCTTTTGACTTCTTCTGCGCTATCAGTTAGGGCGATGAATGAAGTTGGATCAGAAGATGACATTTTCCCGCCGCTTAAACCTGGAACGAAGAAATGATAGGTGGAGCTGATTTGGCCAAGAGGAATGTCTTTAACTCTTTGAGTTATGTCTCTTGCTAGCCTTATATGGGGGTCTTGGTCTAGTCCTACTGGAATTATCACTGGGCAAAGACTTTCAAATTCTTCTAATTGAGGGTGAATCATGTCCGAAGCTTGTAGTAAGGAGGAAAGCATTTTTCCTGGAGTTATGTCCCCATAGACTGCTTTGAATTCCGCAAATGTAACATGTCTGGAAAGTAGATTTTGCAAGCGATAATAAGCGTTGGACTTTTCCGCATTTTTACTTCTGTTGCTTTGAAAATAAATGTCGCAATGCTCTGGCTTTAAACCTAGGGCAGCGTAATTTGTTATGTATTCATCTATTGCTATTTGTTTGCTTTCTTCTAGACTTTGTGAGCGGGCGTTATAGGCTTCAAGGTCGGCAACAGTTATGTATAACCTTGCGCCTAATTTTTGATAGAAAATCATTTGTTGTGCCACTAGCAGATGTCCAATATGTAGTTTTCCTGTTGGCATTAAGCCGGTCATCATTACAAATTTCTTCTTTTCTTTTATGGCATTTATTATTTTTCCAATGTCTCTATGTGCAAAAACTATTTTTCTTCTAAAAAGAATTTCTTTGTTGAATACTTCTGGCAACTGATCTATTTTAGATATGCCGAATTCTTTTGAAGTTTTTTCGTAATCAATATCTTTTGAAACTTTCCAAGGCGTAACTACACTCTTTTCTTTAGGCATATTTTTTTTAAGACTCACTGCTTTATAAAAGTGTTCCCACGACAATATTTATATAAGGAAAAAGCATCTAGTGAAGTGAAAAAGTTAGTCTTTATTTTGTTTGTTCTGGCATTTATAGCTCCAATAGTATCTGCGGAGATTTTATTCTCTCAACTTGGGCAGAGTTATTCTTTCGGAGATCAGGTAAATGCTAAGCTAACTTTAACTAGCGAGGTTGCACAGACTGACTATCTTGTGGTTAAATTGATGTGTGGAACTTCTTCTGTTGAATTTTATCGTGTGCCTGTTAGTTTTTCTGGAGCAGGAGAGAAAGAAATAGATTTGTCTTTTATGACAAGTACGGCTTTGTTTAGCGAGCTTTCGGGAAATTGTAATTTTGATGCTACATATTCCGGAGAGAATCGACAGAGCTCTAGTTTTCTTTTAACTAGGAGCTTGTTTATCGAGCCTGTTTTTGAAAAGAGAGTTTATCTTCCGGATGAGATCGTTAAAGTTAGTGGAACTGCTAAAACTCCAAATGGGAGGGCCATAGAGGGATATGCTACTGCTAGTTTTGCCGGAGTTACTCTTTCGGTGCCTGTGCGTGCGGGAAGTTTTGCTTTTGAATTTAAGCTACCGCATGATATCGCTCCTAGCGAGCAGGAATTTTCTTTAAGAGTTTATGAAAAAGATAGCGCTGGATACGTAAGTAACGAGGCTAGCTATACGACTAGTCTTACAATTTCGGAGATACTTGATAAGATTAGCATAGTTGTTAAAGAGGATCAGATAACTCCCGGGCTAAAAAGTAGTTTTAGCGTTTATGCTTTTGACCAAGTAGGTAATAAAATATTTAGAGATGCTATATTTAGGATTTATAGTCCTCAAGGGAAAGTTGTTTATTCTGAGGTTTTTGCTACTGATAGTGTTAAGGAATATTATTTTGAGCCAAACTCTAGCTCGGGCAATTGGAGATTTGAGGCAGAATCTGAATCAAAGAAGGATGTTTTGAACGTTTATGCTGTTGAGAACGAGCAAGCCTCATTTTTTGTTGAAGATGGGACTTTGGTTGTTAAGAATATAGGAAATGTTGATTATAACGAAGTTGTAAACATTTTATTTAATGATGTTTCTCTTGCTAGAGAATTGTCTGTACCAGTTGGAGAAACTAAGAAGCTAAAGCTTAGCGCCCCAGATTCAAATTATACAATAACTGTTTCTGACGGAAGAGAGCAATTTTTGGGAGTGAATGTTCCTTTGACGGGAAGAGCGATAGATGTTAGCGAGAGTTCTTTTTTATCTAGTGGCTATAGCTTTTTGCCTTTCATTATACTCCTTGTCTTAGTTGTTGGCGGAATTTTTGGAATTAGGTCTTATCGTGCAAATAGGAGCTATGGTATGATTTCAAATGAGCCTGCTTTTCAAAAGAATGTAGTTACTAGAACTGTTAATTTGACTAGTGCTAGCTTTAGCGATGGAGAAAAAGAGGATGCTGCAATTATGGCCTTATCTATTGGTAATATAGGTAGAAATGAGAGTGCTAGCTTGATTGGAGAAATTAAGGCGGAGATGCAGAAGGAGAAAGCGCATGTTATCGATGAGGGTTCTATGTTGATAGGGCTATTTACCAAGAGAATTGGAGGAGAGGACTTTAACCAGAGAGCTTTAAGGGCCGCTTATAATTCTTCTTTGAAATTGCAGGAGCATAGCAAGAGTGATAGGCTTAAGTTGAATGCAGGTATTGGAGTTAGCGATGGGCAATTGATAACCGGCTACGAGAAAGGAAAATTATCTTACGCATCTGTTCAGAATAGCATAGGAAGGGCTAAGAATATTGCTGCTAGTTCAGGCGGAAATTTAGTGGTTGGAGAAGGATATTACAGGAAGATAATGGGAGATGTTAATGCTGAAAGGGCTGAAAAAGGCTGGAAGATTAATAGGATGAAAGATCATGCTTCACATAAAGGATTTATTGATAAATTCACAGAGAGGAATAATTTTAGAAGACTTGGGGAATTCAAGCGTTAGGTTTTTCCGTATTGTTCTAGTCTATATCTTTCGCATCCAGCTTTAAACTCTTCTTCGCTTGGAAGTTCTGGTGTTTTTTCAGGAGTTATTCCAAGAATTCTTGCTAATTGTCCAAATATATCTGGGAAATACCAACATCTATCGTGACCTTGCTTATCTGCCCACTCTTGTAGTGTTGATTTTGTCATATTCAGAGTTATTCTAGATTCTAATTCTCCTTGTTGGCTATCACTTACTCTTGTGAATCTTGGGACTTTTTGTCCTTCTTTTTCTACTAACTCGGAGAACATTGTTTCTTCTCTAACGTAAACTTTTCCATCTTGAAGAGATTGATAGATTACTATTCGCTCTTCTGTATCGTGATGCGTTGCTAGCGCAAGAACTTCGTATTTTCCGCCTTTAAAATGCTCGTAAATTCCCTTTTCTATTGACATTACATTGCCTCTAAGCGACGGATGCGCTCGTTAATATCTGGATGTGTTGAGAAGATATTTTGAATTTTCTTTTTGAATGGGTCTGAAATAAATAGCGGAGCTATGGCGTGATTGAATCTTCTTTTTTCATTTAGCGGTAAATGTTCATGTTTTATTTTCTTTAATGCGTTGGCTAGACCTTGGGGATAACGAGTTAGCTTTGCGCCTGTTGCGTCTGCTAGAAACTCGCGTTTTCTTGAGATTGAGAGTTGGACAAGTTGGGCTGCTATTGGAGCGAGAATTGCAAATACTAATCCGATTATTAGCAGAATAGCTCCGCTTTTTCCTTTATCATTGTCAGAATTTGAAAGCCATAAGCTTCTTAAGAACATCTCTGAAATTATTGAAATCATTCCTATAAGAATGGCTGTCAGAGTCATAAAGCGGATGTCGTAGTTTGCTATATGGGACATTTCATGCGCGATAATTCCTTCAAGTTCTTGTTTGTTTAGTCTTTCTAGTGCGCCTGAAGTCATGCAGATTACTGCGTGTTTTGGATCGCGACCGGAAGCGAAGGCATTTATCTCGCTAGATTGCATAACATAGAGATGAGGCATTGGCAGGCCTGAAGCGAGAGCCATATTTTCTGCAGCTATAAAAAAAGCTCTATGGAGATTTTGAGAGGCAGGTTTAGCATTTACTGAAGCTAACGCTATCTTATCGGAATTATAATAACTTATTAGCGTATAACCGAGCGTGAAGATTATTGAGATTATCATTATAATGAAGAAGTAGCTTGGGTCAAAAAGCATAGATATGACGTAGCCGATTATTAAAAAGAAAACGGATATTATTCCAATTAAGAAGAATGATTTTATCTTGTTCTTTGTTATTTGATCTTCAAAAGAGATTCTTTCTGACATTTTTATGCTTAGACTAGGGAGTTTAAAAATTCTATGCAGGATTTGTTTTCATTAGCTTTTTATATTGCTTTTTTCATTAGTTTTCATGAATGACTTGAAGATATTATTGTTTTACAAATTTGTTCGAATTGAAAATCCTGAAGAGTTTAGATTGGATCATTTGGAATTCTGTAAGAAATTGGGAGTTTTGGGGAAAGTTCTTGTTGGAAAAGAAGGAATAAACGGCTCTATCTCTGGAACTAGAGAGCAGACTGAAGCTTATATGGCTTATTTGCACTCGGACCCAAGGTTTTCTAATGTTGTTTTTAAAATTGAAGATGGGCTGGAACATCCTTTTAGAAAGATGGTTGTTCGTGTGAAGAAGGAGATTATAAGGATGGATAAAGAAGTTGATATGAGTAATACTGGTGAGTATATTGAGGCAGATGACTTCTTGAAAGTTGTTGACGATAAGAATACAATTATAATTGATACTAGAAATGATTATGAATGGAGGGTTGGTAAGTTCAAGAATGCGCTTACTCTTGACATTAAGAATTTTCGTGAGTTTCCGGAAGCTATTGAGAAGCTCGAGCATTTGAAGGATAAGAAGATTGCGATTTATTGCACTGGAGGAATAAGATGTGAGAAGGCTTCTGCTTATATGAAGCAACAGGGCTTTTCCAACGTGAGCCAGTTACATGGAGGAATAATTAACTTTTGTCAGCAGAAGCCGAATAGCGCTTGGGAAGGTTCTTGTTTTGTTTTTGATAATCGGATGATTTCTCGCGTTGGAAATGAAGAGAATCCGATTACTTCTTGCTTGCGTTGTGGTGTTGATTGCGATTTGTATAGCAATTGTCGCAATGTGAAATGTAATGAACAAATTATTATTTGTCATGGGTGTCAGGATAAGCATCAGGGATGTTGCTCAAAAGAGTGTTTTGAAGAGTATAAGAAAAGCTGGCATAATTAGTTGTTAACTGATTCCAATAGTATCCCGATATTTCTTAGTTGATTTGCTTCTTGTTGAGTTAATATGCCTTCTTCTATATATTCTCTAGTTTTACCTTCAATGCCTTCATGGTTTATTATTCTAAAGTATTCGCAATTCATTTCCATTACTAGTGGTCCTCCCAAAGCAGAGTCTCTTAGAGTTATCTCCCAAGCAGGATGATAATGGTAATTTTCTAAATAACGCAAATCTCTTAATATTGGTTCTTTTCTTTTTGCTTTTAGAGTATTTTTCATGTCGTTTGCACGATATCTTTTTTCATTTCTAATACCTGATAAAATCCCCGATATTATTGCTCTTTCTCTTACTGATATTTCATAGTCTCTTGGCATAGTTTTCAATATTTTGTTTGTTTAAAATGATTATCGTGTTAGAAACTTACTTTCGGAACTGCTTTTTCTTCAGACGCAATCTCTAGAAATTCTTTTTCTTTATGGCTATATAGCTTAGCGAAGAAGCTTCCTGGGAAGGTTTCGACGCTATTGTTATAGGATAATATTGAATCGTTATAGTATTGTCTTGCATATGCAACTTTGTCTTCTATTGCTGATAGTTCTTGTTGCAATTGTAAGAAGTTTTCATTTGCTCTCAATTGAGGATAATTTTCAGCTATTGCGAATACTGAACGAAGCGCGTTTTGTAACTCATTTCCTGCTTTGACTTTATCCCCTATATTTTTTGCTGAGACTAAATGCTTTCTTGCATCTGTGACTTCTTTCATTATTTCTTTTTCATGTTTTGCGTAGCCTTTTACCGTGCTTATCAAGTTTGGAACTAAATCAGCTCGCTTCTTTAGCTGAACGTCAATTTGAGATAGAGAATTATCAATGCGATTTGCTAAAACTGCGAATTTATTATAGTAGTAGATAAATGCTAGAACTACTATTGCAACTATTGCTATAATTATCCAGAGGAATATGGCCATGCTTTCTTAAGTTTTGGGAGTTTTATAAACGTTGTGAATCTTCTGATAGTGGCTTTTAAATATCTTGATTCTCTTTATTATATATGGAATCAAGCACTCGTTTTATGATTACACTTGTAGCTCTTGTGGCGCTTATTGCTGGGCTATATCTCTTTAGCGATTGGTTTTCTAAAACTACTGGCTATGTTCTTGGAGAAGACCAGCAGATTCGTCTTGTACAATGTTTGAATGAGAAGAATTCTGTTTTTTATACAATGAGCGATTGTGTTGATTGTTTTAGGCAACAAGAGTTATTTGCTGATAGGGCTTTTGAGTTTCTTCAAGTTTTATCTTGCGATGATTTGTTGTGCGAGAATCTAGTCTCAATTCCTGCTTGGGAAATTGATGGGAAATTTTATTATGGAACTATGGATTTTAATCAGCTTTCTGATGTGAGTGGATGTGAGATTGAAAATGAAAAACCTGTATCTTGATTCAGCTTCTTCTACTAGCGTTGATTCTCGTGTGTTGAAAGCGATGGAAAGTTATTTTTCTGTTGAGTATGGAAATCCTAGTTCGCCTCACGCACTCGGCGAGAAGGCTAGCAAGGCGATAACTATTTCTAGGGAAATTATTGCTCGGAAGATTAATGCCAAGCCACATGAAATTGTTTTTACTTCAGGAACTTCGGAGTCTGACTCATGGGTTTTTCAAGGATTGGCGCGAACTAGTGGAAAGAAGAAAATTTTGATTAGCGCGCTGGAACATGCAGCAGTTATGGAGAGTTGTGAGTATATGAAATCTATGGGATATAAAATTGTTAAAATTCCTGTTGATACATTTGGAGTGGTTAATTTGTCTTTTATTGAGGGGCAATTGCGTAAATATGCTAAGGAAATTCTTGTTGTATCTGTGATGCATGTGAATAATGTTATTGGCGTTATTGAACCGATTTCTGAAATAGGCAAATTATGTAAAAGATATGGAGTTTTATTCCATACTGATGTCGCACAGAGTTTTGCTAAATTGAAGATAGACGTTAGGGGAATGAATATTGATTTGCTTTCTGCTTCAGCGCACAAGATAAATGGGCCAAAGGGGATTGGAATGCTTTACATTCGTGATGGCATCAAGATAGAACCTTTGATTTTTGGAGGAGGGCAAGAGCGCAATCTTAGAGGTGGGACGGAGAATGTTGCTGGAATAGTTGGATTTGCTCGCGCTGTGGAGTGTTTTGATTCTCGCGGATTTAGCAAAATTGGGAAAATTAAGAATTATTTGATTGGCGAACTAGAGGAATTGGGCGCAAAGATAAATAGCCCAAGGGAAGGAATTGCTAATATTGTTCATTGTTCTTTTTTAAATCTTGAGGGACGTTTGATTGTTACATATTTATCTGGAAAGGGAATTTATATTTCTAGCGGAAGTGCGTGTGATAGTAAGAGCGAGAAGGAAGATGAAAGTTTGAGGGCTATTGGGCTTTCAAATAAGATGATTGCGGGTTCTTTGAGAATAAGCCTTGATTCTAGTGCTAACTTGAGAGATATTGATAGACTGATTGGAGAGTTGAAGAAAGCGATAAAGATATTTAGAGTATAGAAATATTTATATTCTTTATATTCTATTGTTATTTATGGTTAGTTCTCCTCGTAAGAGCTATTCTTCTGAAAATAATTTTGCTGAGACTAAAAGGATACGTGAAAGTATCTTAAAAGTGTTATTTATACGCCTGAACAATTGGATTTGATTCGCGAAGCTAATAGTGAAGACGAAGCTGAAATTGCGCGTAGAAGGGCGTAACTTGGGCCAGATACAAGGGGAAAATATAACTGGAGAGATTAGATTTATTTTTTATTACAATAATGCTTTTATATCTATAAAATTGTCTTATTTTATGGTTTTTGGAATAAGTAGGGGGGATTTTGATTCGCGAATGAATGCTAAATCTCTTGCGAAATCCGCTTTTGATAATTATATGATTGAAAATCCTAAGTGGACTATTGAAAATAGGGGTAAATTTGTAGGGGTTGTATTTGATAATGAGGGTAAATTAATGTCTCCAGCCACTTGGGCAGAACATATTTATCCTACTAGGGAAAGTGCTTTTGTTGATCGTGTTAGGGCTCAGCTTAGCTCTGGCGAAAGGGGAAATACATATTTTGATAGGATTGGCTTTTTTGCTGGAGGAGAGGATATTACAGAGAAGTTTTTGAGTGACCTTGTTTTACCGAGGGTTATCGAGGGTATTGTTTAATCATTTATTTTTTCTAGACTTTCTTCGTCCATGACGACGTAGGCTAGTTCTTCGCCTTCATCGCTTTCAATTCTAATATGATAACGGCCATTTGGTAGAATTACATTTATTTTTCCAATTTGTCCTGATTTTATTGGTATTTTTTCATCTGAATAGTATTCAGTATATTCTGGATCTGGGTTTCTTAAAAGTTTTACTTTATCATGGCGCTTGAGAGTTTGATGCATTTCAATAAAGAGTTTATTTGTATTTATTTGTTGTGTTTTCTTGTGTTGTTGATTATAGAAATGTTTTTTAAGGCATAAACTAGAGATTTTTATGGTAAGTCGTATTGAAACTGGAAATTTGGTTTATTCTCGTCCAGATATAGGGATTGCTTTTTATCGGAATCCAGGAGCGGGAGATTCTGCTTATGATATTGTTATAAAAGGTAAAGATATACTTCCAATTCATGATCGGACTTTGAGGGATTTGACTAATTCGGGAGTCTCTTACTTGGATATGCTTAATGGATTGGACGCAATGTCAAACGGGTTGGCTGTTCCTATCTTAAGAGAGAATGAAATTAAGGCTTCTGATTTGCAAAAAACTTTAAGAGATTTGGGAAGGCTTGAAGATGCAAGAAGCTAGAAATTTATTTTATAGCGAACTTTTTTGTCGATTTTCCGTGAGATTTTTATAACTATTCCAAAGAGAATATAAATGTTTAAATAGTGTTTCTAATTTAGGAGTATGAAAACACAACAGATTGTGCTAATCCTTAGGGAAAAACACAAGGGGTTGTGGTCATCAAAAAGAGGTTACACGAATGCAATGCCCGTTTTGTTCACATCAGGATACGAAGGTTGTAGACAAAAGAGATGCGGACAGCGCCACTCGGCGAAGAAGAGAGTGTTTGAAGTGCGAGAAACGCTTTTCAACTCGAGAGGCAGTAGAATGGGGAGATTTCAAAGTAATCAAGAAGAATGGGACTCGAGAAGTTTTCGAAAGGGAGAAGGTAAAATCGGGGATTGTGAAGGCTTGCGAGAAGCGTCCTGTAAGCGAGGAGAGTGTTGAAAAAATGATAAATGTTATTGAAGAGCGTGTGAGGAAAAAAAGCGGAGAGATTCCAACTAGTGTTATAGGGGAACTTGTTTCTAAAGAGTTAAAGAAGATTGATAAGGTTGCTTATATCAGATTTGCTTCTGTTTATAGGGACTTTACGGATTTGAGTGATTTTAAGAAAGAGATAAAGGGGTTGCTTAAATGACTGAAAACTTGAAGAGTCCGAATGATGAAAGTTCTGGTATTGGTAGAATTGAGCAGAGACATGTTGGTTTGGATGGCGGATTGAAGTGCGATAGATTCTTTACGCGACATGGAGGTAATCCCTTTGAGTTAGATATTTATGGAAATCCTATAAAATGGATTTCTGAAGACGTCAAGGTAACTGATGATATGGGAAGAGCTATATTTACACAGCCTAATGTTAAGAGGCCTGATTTTTGGTCTCCTCTTGCGATAAAAGTTGTTTCTGGGCGTTATTTCTGGGGCGATCAAGCTAAAGGAGAGCGAGAGTCTTCAGCTGAACAGCTTGTTGGGAGAGTTAGCCGATGGATGGGCAAACAGTCTGTTCTTCAAGGATTTTTTGATGAGCAACGCGCTAGTATTTTTAGAGATGAGATTTCTTCTATATGTTTGAATCAGCTTGCGGTATTTAATTCGCCAGTTTGGTTTAATGTTGGAATTCAGGAGTATAATGCGCAAGCTGGAGGAGTTAGCGCTTATGTTTGGGATTCTGGAACTGGAGAGGTAATCCACTCTGTTAAGACTATGAATAGGCCTCAATGTTCTGCTTGTTTTATTCAAAGCGTTGATGACACGATGGAATCTATAATGGAAGTTCAAGTTGCAGAGGCGAATTTGTTTAAAGCTGGCTCTGGAACTGGAACTAATCGTTCTTCTTTGAGAAGCGCAAAAGAGAAGCTGACTGGAGGAGGTCGCGCTTCTGGGCCTGTTTCTTTTATGAGGGGTTATGATGCTTATGCAGGCGTTATTAAGTCTGGAGGTAAGACAAGAAGAGCGGCAAAGATGGAAATTTTAAATGTTGATCATCCCGATATTCTTGAATTCATTAATGCTAAATCTAGTGAGGAGAAAAAAGCTTGGGCGCTTATTGAACAGGGTTATGATGGGGGAATGAACGGAGAGGCTTATGCGAGTATTTCTTTCCAGAATTGTAATATGTCCGTTCGTGCAGGAGATGATTTTATGGAGTCTGTTAAGGCAGATGGAGAATGGAAGACTAAATATGTTAAGTCTGATGGATTTTGTGAGACTTTCAAGGCTAGAGATATTTTGAAGAAGATTGCGGAAGGGACGCATGTTTGCGGAGATCCTGGAATGCAGTTTGATAGTATAATAAATAAGTGGCATACTTCTAAAAATTCTGGAAGGATAAATGCTTCTAATCCTTGTAGTGAGTACCTATTTTTAGATGACTCTGCTTGTAATTTGGCTTCTATTAATTTGATGAAATTTAGAACTGATGATGGGAAGTTTGATGTTGAGAAATACAAGAGTGTTGTTAGAACTATGATTATTGCTATGGAACTTATTGTCGATGGGGCTAGTTATCCGACTGCTAAAATTACTAAGAATTCGCATGATTATCGGCCTTTGGGATTGGGCTATGCTAATCTTGGCGCTTTATTGATGAGTTACGGATTGCCTTATGATTCTGATGAAGGGCGAGCGGTTGCAGCTGCTTTGACTGCGATTATGGGCGGAGAGGCATATAGAACTTCTGCTGAAATTGCTAAAGTTGTTGGGCCTTTTCCAGGATATGCTAAAAATTCTGAACCTATGATTGAGGTAATGAAGATGCATCGTGATTCTGTTAAAAAGATTGAGGTGAATAAGATGCCCGCTGAGTTGCGATATTTGGCGAATGATGCTTGGGACTGCTGGTCGGAAGCCGTGAGTTTGGGCGAGCAATATGGATTTAGAAATGCACAGGCAACAGTACTTGCTCCGACTGGTACTATTGCGTTTATGATGGATTGTGATACAACTGGAATAGAGCCTGACATTGCTCTTGTGAAATATAAAGTGCTTTCTGGCGGGGGAATGCTCAAGATAGTGAATAGAAGCGTATCGCTTGCACTTAGAAATCTTGGTTATAGCGAAGCCGAGATTGGCGGAATCATTGAATTTATTGATAAGAATGATACTATTGAAGGCTCGCCTAATTTGCGAGATGAACATCTGGCTATATTTGATTGTGCATTCAAGGCAGCTAAAGGTAAAAGAGCGATACAACATAGAGGGCATATCAAGATGATGGCAGTATGTCAGCCTTTTATTTCAGGCGCAATAAGTAAGACTGTTAATATGCCGGAACACTCGACTGTTGAAGATATTGCCGATACATATATTTTTGCTTGGGAGCAAGGACTTAAGGCTGTTGCAATTTATCGCGAAAATAGCAAGAGAAGTCAGCCGTTGAATACTAAGAAGACTGAAGGAGAAATGGTTAAGAAGGAAGCTCTGAAGCTTCTTAGCGAGAGAGTTAAATTGCCGCAAACTCGCCGTTCCCTGACGCATAAGTTTGATATTGCAGGACATGAAGGTTATATTACAGTTGGACTTTATGATGATGGTAAGCCGGGAGAGGTATTCGTGACTATGCATAAGCAAGGTTCTACTATTCGTGGACTTCTAGATGCTTGGGCAACTTCTGTCTCTTTGAATTTGCAGTATGGAATTCCCGTCGACGTCTTATTTGGTAAATTTAGACATTCAAAGTTTGAGCCTTCAGGATTTGTTAAGAATGAGAATGCTGGCGAGTTGGATGCTAGAATTATCAAGATTCGCACCGCTAGTTCGATTGTTGATTATGTCTCGCAATTTATGGTTTCGCATTTTGCTTCAAGTGCCGGCAAGATAGCTTTTGAAATTGAAGCGCTTGAAGAGCCGAAAGATGAGCAGAAGTCGCTTGTTGACTTCGGAAATGAAGGGCTCGTCTGTCCTTTGTGTGGTGGGCCTGCTAAGAGAATTGGGAATTGTGCGACTTATTGTACGAGTTGTAAGCAGACATCACGTTCTGGGTGTGGGGAATAGAAGATGGAGATTAGGTTAGAATCGAAGCATTTATATAGAGATGTACCATAAAATTGGTACAATTAAACCAATAAAGTGGTACACTATGCTGACTAAAAAACAACTCAAACTATTGGGGCCATTTCTGGCTAATATCTTTAAAGAATACGGACAGCGTGAGCTTGGGCGTCTTGCACATGAAAAATCAAGTAATGCGGTACAACTTGCGATTAAGCAATTTGAACACGAGAAGATTGTGACTTCGCGGAATGTGGGAACGTCAAAGCTTTATCGAATTAATTTTGATAATGAATTGTCTTATGATTATTTGAGTCTGCTTAAGTACGAAGGCTTGCCTAAGGCTGTCTTGCAGTCAATTGAAACACTTAAAGAAGAGATTGAGAAGTATCTGTTGTTTTACTCGTTAGTTATTTTTGGCTCGTATGCGGTAGGAAAACAGCATGCCAAGTCAGACCTGGATGTTGCGCTGATTATTCCTGATAAAGCACATGAGAAAAATATGAAAATTGCAGAGACTATGGCGAAACTCAAGTCGCTACTTTCGCTTCATGTGCAGATTATTACGTTTAATGAAATGTTTGAGATGCTTACTAACAAAGAGGCAAACGTTGGCAAAGAGATTGCTCGTAAACATAGGGTAGTGCATAATGTTAATATATTTTATAAGATTGTCAGGAGGGCGCTAGAACATGGATTCAACTATTGATTTGTCTATGAAACGAGCAAACAACGAGCTTGTCCTCGCAACTATCGTGCATCGTATTAGTCAGGAAGCACAACTTAAGAAAGATGTATTCAACATAGCCGCGGACTTCACTTTTTATAGCGCAGTTATTGCTCATTCGTATTACGCTATCTTCCATAGTGCAAAAGCATATCTTCTTTCTCGAGGTATCGCGCTTTCCAATAAGCAAGGGCAGCATCAAAAAGTGCATTATGAGTTCAAGAAGCTCGTTACGAAGGGAGTTATCGACAAAGAGCTATTGAATATCTATGAAACAGTTAAGATACGTGCAGATGAACTGTTAGATATTTTAGATAAAGAGCGAGGAAAACGAACCGAATTTACGTATGAAAAACTTCCGCAAGCTAACCGAGAACCTGCAGAGCAGTCGTTAGCTAATGCACGTACGTTTGTTTCTCATATTACTGGATTTATTAAAAAATGAAGAAAGATTTAATGTTTTGTTTATATACGAAATAATGAAAATTGTTTATACAAAACATACTCTAAAAAGAATGCGCCAAAGAGCAATAAGTAGTTCTTGGATTGAAAGTTGTATAGAATTACCAGATTATAATGTCACTAGGGGAAATCTTATCGAATCTAATAAGAAAATTGGGTCGCAAGTTTTAAAGGTTGTCTGGGAAAGATAGAATAGTTTTATAAAAGTTATAAGTGTTATGTGGAGATGAGAACTGAAATTGATGCTGAGGCTGATGCAGGATATATTTACTTTAGTTAGAGATATAGCCGATGGAGAAGTTAAAAAAACTATATCTTTAAATGATAGCATTAATGTGGATTTGGATTCTGAAGGGAAAATTTTAGGGATAGAAATCTTAGAGGTTAGTAAGAATCTTCCTAAATCTGGATTTAGCGAATTGACGTCAAATTAATGGTTTTACTTGAAATGCAAACTTTTATAAGGGCAAGAAAGAGCGAGTAGAGATGAAAGGAAAAGTAAAATTTTTCAGTGAATTGAAAGGATTCGGGTTTATCACCGGCGAAGATGGCAAAGAGTATTTTGTCCATATGACTGGTTTGGCAGACGGCGAGTCAATCCGAAAGGATGATTCAGTTAACTTTGAAGTTGAAAAAGGCGAAAAAGGCCTAAAAGCAGTTAAAGTTTCTAAGGAATAAATTTATTTTTAGTAAATATTTTTAGTTTTTTAGCTTTTTTTATAGTGTGAACTTTTTCTATTGATAAATAAAGTAGCAGTCCGATTATTCCTGCGATAATATTGTCTAATCCTGGGTCTTTTATTCCTGTGAATTGAAGAATTAAAGGTATAAAATTTATTATAATATAAATGTATAAAATTATTTTAGCCCATCTTTTTTCTTTTTGTAGTTTTTTATCTAAAAAAATGTGAAGATAAAAGATTATTGCACCGATAATGAGGGCTATTGGAACTAACCACCATATTCTACTCATTATATAAGCTTGGAATGCGATTAGGATAAAGATGAATAACCAGAGAATTGCTAACGCTATAAGGATTGGATTTCTTTTATTCATTGTCTAAAAACTCCTGCACTTTTTGTGATATTTCATCTGTGTTAGAAAATATTGTTCCGTGTCCGCCGTTAAACCAAACTAACTTGGAGTTTTTTATTAATTTATGATGTTCTTCTGCAACCCAAGGTTCTATTACAGAGTCTTTATTTCCATGAAGAATTAAAGTTTTTGCTTGAATTTTTTCCAAGAGTGTTCTAATTTCTCTTTGGTCTGAATCCATAAAGCTTTTCATAAAACCATGACGCCAGCCTTCGCTTCCTAGAAAAGCGCCAGGATAAAATACGACGAAAGGGTAACTTATCATGTATCTTATGTGTTCGCCGAAATATGTTCTTGTTGCTTCTCCTTCTTGTATTCCCATAGAATCTAAGAGAATTAGCCTTTCTGTTTTTTCTGGGAATTGCCCTGCAAATTCTAATGCAACGCCACCACCCCAAGAATAGCCAAGAATTGTTGCTTTGTCTATTCCTTTTTTGTTCATAAATTCCTCCAGTACTAAGGCTTGCTCTTTTATCCCATAGTTATTAACATATTTTTCTGATTCGCCGAAGCCATACATATCTAGAGCATAGATTTTATATCCTTGAATTTGTGGGGCAAGAAGCTTGAAATCTTTTTTTGAGCCTGGACTGCCATGTAGCATAATAATTATTTTATCTGAATTTGAATTAAATTCATTATATACAAGAGAGCCTTGAGATAAACTAATTGAATTTTCTGGAAATTTTTCTTTATTTATTACTATCTGAAATAATCCTATAATAATTAATGTTATTAAAATAAGAGTGATTTTTTTCATTTTCATAGTTCTTTTTCTTCAATTAGTGGATAGATATCCAAAGCAACCTCTTCATATGGATGAACCTTTTTAATCATTCCGCAAGAAATCCTTGGCTTTCAAGCCAATGAATGAATTGCGG